>Ga0209645_1000130_pt1 | contig 37834 bp, 43 predicted proteins | sample ETNvirenome_6_30_FD_184070 | JGI IMG/M metagenome (GOLD analysis project Ga0209645, IMG submission 184070) | Marine viral communities from the Pacific Ocean - ETNP_6_30 (SPAdes) (version 2) | ecosystem: Environmental > Aquatic > Marine > Oceanic | place: Pacific Ocean | collected 2013-06-19
GGTGTAGGGTCTTGGGACTCTACACCTTTCCCTAACTATATTGCTTGTGAATCTTGTGATGGCGATGGCGAACAAGAAGTTGTACTAACTGAGTTCGTGGTGGTCGAAACCTATGTGATAAAAGCAAGGACAATAATGGAGGCACAAGATATGGTTGACAATGACAACTTCAAATATGGTGTTGAAGATTATACAAATGACATTCAACCCTTTTGCTGATGTGAATAAAGAGAACATATTTATCTTACTTGTTATCTTGTTCTTGATTATCAGTTACTACTTTATGTTGTTCGATAATTAAGACAGTTGACAACCCCTTTTCAATGTGTCATAGAAAGTCCTATGGCACATTTTTATGACTGTAAAAACAAAAAACAACCTCAATTAATTGAGAACATCAAGACATCAGCACAAGCCAAGAAAGTTGGCGCTCATGTTTTTCCAAGTATCACAACCATTATAGGCCAAACTATTAAACACCCATTTCTGGATCGCATCTGGAAGCCCAAAAAATTGGTAGAGTTTGCACGAATGGAGGAGTACCAAGACCTAGAATACCAAGACCTAGAACAGTTATGTTATGGGTTCGTGGAAAGCCCAAGTGGAGAACGAGTGACAAGTGCTGAGTTTGGTACTGCAGTACATGCAAGTGCTGAGAAGCTATTGAACCAGCACAAGTTCGGTGGACAAGTGCTTGATAGTGAGTACGATGAGTATGCCCAACCATTCTTAGATTGGGTCATTGCACAAGACCATTATATTGTAGGCACAGAAGTACCCATTGCTGACGGAACAATCAAGACTTGTGGTACTATTGATGTTATACTCAAAGATAAGGAGACCGGGGAGATTTTCATTTGTGACTTCAAGTGCAGAAAGTCAAAGCAGTTTTATGACAAAGACTTGTGGCAGATGGCCATCGAATGTGAAATGCTAAGAAGAAGAGGTTTAGATTATTTACCTAAATGTGTATCAATTTGTATTGACATCAACAAGAAGGTACATCATCACAAGTTATGGTCAGAGAGTGAACAGTTGAAAGCAATACAAATAGTAAAGCACATCTCGAAACTCTATTGGCTACTAAACATGTAACTTAAACCAAACTAAAACAATATGAATCATGATAATAATACCCAAAAAATTACACACATCTCACTCTGTAGTGGCTATGAAGGAATCGGAATCGGACTTAGAAAAGTTCTTCCAAATGTGCGAGAAATCGCTCATGTGGAGATCGAAACCTTCGCAATATGGAACTTGGCAGACAAGATGGAAAAGGGGGAGCTACATCAAGCACCTATTTGGACTGACTTGCGAACCTTCCCATTCGAGTGCTTTCGTGGAAAAGTGGACATCATCAGTGGAGGATTCCCATGCCAACCATTCAGTGTTGCAGGCCATCAAAGAGGTGTTGACGACCCAAGACACTTGTTCCCACACATCGCAGAAGGAATCAGATTGTGTAAACCTAGAATTGTTTTCCTCGAAAATGTTGAAGGAATCCTCAGAGCAAGAACCCACGAAGGAGAACCAGTGGTCAAATATGTCGGAAGAACATTGGAAGAAATGGGTTACACAACAGAGGTCGGAATATTCTCAGCGAGTGAAGTTGGCTTGCCGCATCAGCGAAAACGAGTCTTCTTCCTTGGTATATCCAACTCCACGATTGAGCGATGGGGAGGGAGGAACAGTAGAGGCGAAGCTAGGGAGCAAGAGCTTTTACAGAGAGAACAAGAAGGGCGAGAAGTGGAGTGTCAAACTCAAGGATGCAGTGGAGAGCATGCACAATTGGTCAACACCAAGGGCGAATGCAGTGGACTCAACGAGACCCAATCGGAAGGGTGGCATACCACTAGCACAACAAGCCAAGGAATCCACCCATACGAGTTGGGCAACACCAACTGCGAGAGACTTCAAAGACTCACCGAACGACAAAACGGGGAGGGACATGACCCTTGGCAAACAAGTAAATGGATGGTCACCAAATCTCCAAGCAGACCCAACGAACAACAGTATAAATGGGAAGCCCCACGAGTCATTACAAAAGGGGTATCTGAATCCAAGTTGGGTGGAACAGATGATGGGTTTGCCAATAGGGTGGACAGACTCAGGCTACTTGGAAACGGAGTAGTACCTAACACTGCCGCAAAAGCATTTGTAACACTATCAAATAGAATACTATGAGCATGTACACACAAGCAGAGAAAGACTTTCTCATTTCAGAACTCAAAGGTAGGCGATATCATTGGCTAAGAAATGTAGAGATGTATAGAACTGATTTAGAAATTAATCCACATAACTTAGAATACTCAGAGACACATATCAGTAATCTAAAAGATGGATTGAAAAAATGTGAAGATAACCTCAATGCAGTCGACAAACTTTTACAAAAACTAACTATTGAATAAATATGAAATCAAATACAAACATGCCGACATGCCCAAAGAATATGTGGGCAAGGCTATTAAATGGGCGAGGGACGAGAAGCAAGCGATTAGTTTCTTGTGTACTAGCAAACCTACTCAACAAGGCTATTGTACTACAAAAAAAGGTGCTAGGCTTCGTATCTTATCTACGGAATGTATATACCCGCAAACAAAATCAAAAAGTTCAGAGATGAACACATGCCAAGAGTCTGCCCAATTCTCCTTAGAGAATTAGACAACCCTTGTGTTGACCACGATCATCGCCATGGAGAAATTCGTGGTGTGATTGATGGCAATGCTAACAATCTTATTGGTGTCATTGAACGAAAGTATTATTCTTTCTGTAGTGGCGACCCAAAAGAATTACCTAATGTGCTTAGGCGCATCGCAGAATATTTAGAGAAACCAAAGAGTGGATACCTACATCCCGTTGGCCTCAACCAATTGATAGCTAAGTTCAAAGGTAAGAACAAACAAGAACAAGAAAATATGATACAGTCTCTATCTTTTTTAAGCAAAGATGAAATAAATACTTGCAAAAATTTAAAGGAAAGAGTAAAAGCATATCGCACATTACTTAAATTATTTTATGAAACAAAAACTACTACAAATACAGAGCGAGTTGAATGCTCCAAAAACTCAATTCAACAAGTTCGGTAATTACTACTACCGAAACCACGAGGATCAATGCAATGCATTGAAACCTTTACTAAAACAATATAACTGTACACTAATAGTATCCGATGAGGTACATGAATTAGGTGGTGTATTATTCTGTGAGGCTACTGCCGCACTGTATTGTACTGATACTAATAAACTTATCGGTGCATCTAAAGCCCAAGCTGGTATTGACCCAAAGAAAAAAGGTATGGATATCTCGATGACATTCGGTGCTGCCTCAAGTTATGCTCGCAAGTATGCTTGTAATGCACTCTTTCTTTGTGACGATAACAAGGATGCTGATGCTACTCACAAGTTTGATGAGAAGCCATCGACTAAGAAATCTCCTGACGAAACAGAGGAAGACGAATGGATTTAGCAAGAGCATGTGAACCACTTATCAAGCCCAAGGAGGCTTGTGAAATACTAGGAGTCAACATGAACTCCTTGAGAAACTATGTGAAAGCAAGAAAGTTTCCTACATATCAGCTATCTAAAAGATGTTTTCGTTTTAGAAAGTCAGAGATAGAAGATTTTATTAACAATAATATTAAATAACTATGGAAAAAGAATACGATAATACTAATGGTGGGGCATTATTCCCCAATGATAAGAAGCAAAAAGAAACTCACCCCGACTACAGAGGTAACATCAATGTAGATGGTAAAGAGTTTTGGATTAAAGGTTGGAAGAAGACTGCAAAGACGGGCATGAAGTTCTTGTCTTTGTCTGTCACTGCCAAGGAAGAGCAACAGAATAGAACAGAGGAAGACCCATTCTAATGCAACCTTGCCGCTCCAATGTGACGAACCAAGATGACATTGCTTACTATGATAAGGAATGGTATGATGAGTTCCGTCAACAAGTAGTAAACAAACTACTAGATGTTACTGCTCAGAAGAACAATGACTATACAACGGGCGAGAGTGCTACAAATCCTTTCGCCAACTTTGATAGGTCAGAAGACTTCGGTGTGCAACCTCTTACTGGTCTGTGCATTAGGATGCAAGACAAGTTCCAAAGAGCGATGACATTTGCAAAAGATGGTAAACTAAAAGTTACGGAAGGAAATGACCAAGTTGAAGATATATTTCTTGACCTTATGGGTTATTCCCTTCTTGCTTTAGGGATGCTTGAAAGAGACAAGCAGATCGAAAAGCATACATTTTAACCATTATCTACATTAGCTAGGCTCGTTTGATGTGAGCGAGCCTAGCTTTTTTTTAACACTAAATGAAAGAACAAACCATGACACAATTTAAGGAAGCACTCGAAGTAGCAATAAACACACAACAAGAACTAACATTAAGAAGCCAACCTGAAGCGAACCGAATCCTTATAAAAAGTCTAGGCCAAATATTAAACACACTAAAAGAAAACTTAAAACAACTAGATGGAAATACCCCATAACAGATATGCCGAAGAGTCTGTACTCGCAAGGTGTATCAATCACACAGAAGAGAATCCATTTGATTTAGCTAGTAAATTTTTATCTGCCGCAGACTTCTACATTGAAGAACACCAAGAGATTTGGACTGCGATGGAATCACTAGTTGATTCAAATACACCAATAGACTTTGTTACAGTTGGAGATAAAACAAAAAGCAACGATGAGTTGTTCGCAACTGTATTGAATTTAAACACCACCCAAACCACAAGCATCTCATTCAGAGAACATATACTTATTGTTCTTGAACAATCAAAGCTCAGAACACTGAGGCTTGAGTACATGAAGGGGATTGAAAGGGTTGAGTCCAATGAAAGTTCTGATACAATCATTGATGATGTAAACAAGGAGCTTGATAGATTCAAGCCAACCAATGAAGATTCATCACACATTGAGAACTCATTGGAAGCAATCAAGGAAGAGTACGAACAAATGGCAAGTGGCTTGTACAAGCACGAGTATATTAAGACACATCTAACCCACCTTGATAACAAGATTAAGTTAGAATTAGGGTGTGTATTTACTATTGCCGCACCTACTAGTGTCGGTAAATCTGCACTGAGTTTGAATATCGCACTCAGATGTGCATCAAAGGACAACTTTCCCACCCTCATATTCAGCCTTGAGATGCCTCAGAAACAGATTTCAAAGAGGATGATAGGGTCTCTATCCAAAGTGGACTTAGCACGAATAGAAGAGGGTGTAGCGAGCCAAGCAGACCGGGATAAAGTCAACGAATCTATAGACAAACTGAAGTCAATACCTCTGCACACTGTACATAGTGTCAAGAATGTAGCATCTATTGCATCTGATGTAAGGAGATACAAGAGAGAGAAAGGTATCAAGCTAGTTGTCATAGATTATTTACAACTCATACCATTTGACAGTAACAGAATGGGTAAGGCTGATGGTATTGCTATGATATCTCAGAAGATAAAACAGATAGCACTAGAAAATGATGTGGCTATAATACTACTTTCACAACTAAATCGTGAAGGCGCACGATCCGACAAGCCCGACCTATATCACTTGAAGGATAGTGGTTCTATCGAGAACGATGCTGACATCGTATTGATAATGAACTGCAAAGAGAATGACCCTGAACTAGCTAAGTGTACTGATAAGTTTGGGCCATACATGCACATCAACTATCTCATCGCCAAGAACAGAGAAGGAGAGAGAGGTGTGCGAGATTACTTTAAATTTTATTATAAGCAAGGGAGGTTCTTCTAATGGAGTTTCCAAATAAAAAATACAAAACTATTTATGCTGACCCACCTTGGCTAGAGGTAGGTGGCGGCAAGATTAAGCGAGGTGCTGATAAACACTATAACTTAATGAAGACCAAAGACATATGCGAACTACCCGTATCTACAATAGCTGATGATAACTGTTGGTTGTTTATGTGGGTAACTAATAACTTTCTCAAAGATGGCATAGAAGTTATGGAAGCATGGGGATTTAGATATGTTACCAACTTTGTATGGGTCAAAGAAAGATTTGGGCTTGGTTATTATTTTAGAGGACAACACGAGCTTTGTTTGTTTGGAGTAAAGGGAAACCTAAAACCAATCAAAAGAAATGTTCGCTCTGTTTTATGGGCAGAGAAAACTAAGCATAGTCGTAAACCCAAAGAAGCTAGGGAACTTATCAAAGATATGGCTCACTCTCCTATGATAGAACTATTTGCTAGAGAGAGGTTTGAGGGTTGGGACTCTTGGGGTAACGAGATATAATTTATGACAACAGGTAAACACACATACATTGAGCGCCAAGATTGCACTGATTCAGGTGAAGTCTTGTTTGAGAATTATTGCGAGACAAAAGGTATTAAGTATCATAGAGTTGGCTTTGATTCTCACCTACATCCAGTAGCAAACTTTTGGAAAGTACACCCAACCATTAGGTCATTGCCTGACTATCTCGTTGAGATAGATGATGACCTAGCTTGGTGTCAAGTGAAGGGTAGCAACAATCTAAAGCTACATGACTTCGTAGAGTACAGTAACTTTGATAATTTATTTTCACATCAATGTGATTTTTATGTTGTCTTTTGCTTCAAAGATAGTAAGCCTATATTTAGAACAATGAAAGACATCGCTAACTCCATTGTTGGTAGAGAAATCAAACAATGGCATGATGGTGTTAAATATATATCAGTACCACTATGACAGCAGAAGAACTCAGAGCAAACACAACCGAAAGGTTGAACACTCGAATCAATATGATTCGTGAAGAATCAAGAACGATATCACATCGTATAGCCATTCTTGAAGAGCGCCGCAAGGAGCTACAAGAAGAGAAGAAACATTTTAAGTCATTACTAGTCGAGCTTGATAAGTAATGTATAATTTATGTTTGAGGTAAGTGGTAACAGTAATGCCCACAAGGTTAAATTCATATTGGCCTAGTTAAATCCTCGAATGTGTGTGCCTCACTTGTTTGTACAGCAAGTGGGGCTTTTATATACCCAAGGTTTCTCTAGTGATATTGATTGGCTTGCGACCTTCTATTGGTAGACCAAACAGATTGTAGTTCTGTTGGAATGGGTCAGGTAATCCAAAGAGTTCACCCTCTTGTCTCATTCTTTTTCTCATGAACTTTCTCTGTCTATCTTGTTTGAACTTTCTCATCTCTGGTACTATGTAGTGCATAGTATCATACAGTGGTAATGTAGTCATGAATCTTGATTCAATAACTCTCTCGCTCAAGCTACCATCTTTCTCCATGATATCAAAGAATCTATTGAATGCATCAACTGTAGTTGATATTGGTGCTGGCATGAAGAAGTCAACCATAGCATCTCCATATCCTTCGATCTGTCCTTTGTATAAGAAGTACTTATTGATACCAAGCATACGAACACCTGAGTTAAACATGTAGTCTGTTACATATCCAAGTCTTCCTGATATAACATCTTTGACTAAATCAATAGGCATACCCATTAGCAAGAAGTAGTACATTAATTTAACCAATGCACCCATACCTTCTTTGAATAATTCAAAGTCACCATTTCGTACACCACTAGCAATCTTATTAAATGATAAGTTTCTAGCAGTATTTAATTGTACAATCATGAATGACTTCATGGTATACAACATACGAGCATTTGGGTTTTGCTTCGCAACCAAAGGCATACGAAGTTCAGTCAAAGGTTGATTGATAAATAGTTTTTGTACTAATGTTGCTCCGATTAACTCATTCTCTGCTTGACCTCTTTGTTCCGCAGGAGTTTTCATTGCTCGCCAAAATCTACCATTCTCTCCCGGATTTGTTATCTCATCACTAAGAAGCAAGTTAATCTCTGATTGTATCTTCTTATACTTCTTATTGTTTTCGTATTGTTTCTTGAGTGTACCATCACCATTGAATGCTTTGGCAGCCTTTCTGTATCTGTTGTAGTTAGCATCCATTGTGGTGTTCTTCATTATCTTATCTAATGCTTTGAACCCAGTGGCAGTAAGACCATAGCTAATAATAGATGCTAGTCCTTTGTCTTTGCTTTGGAAACTTTCTTCAACTAACTTATCGTTGTCTAAAAATTCTTGTACCTTGTATCTCTTATCACCAATCATTGATTTAAGGGTGTCTAAGAATCCATTATCATACATGATAAATGGTAAATCATATAGCTGAGATAGTGTTGATGTAAACTCTACCAATAAATTAAAGTAACTGTATTGTCTAAGGCCAACTAATAGTGGAGCTTCCCTAGCAGTTCTATCCATCAATGCATTGTAGATTTGTGGGAATGTACTATATAGTTTCTCTTGGTCTACTTCGTTTTGGAATCTAGGGTCATTGGTCAATGCTTGTATTACACGACCTATTGTAGAATTAGGATTGTATTGTACTCTTACATTACCACCTTCATTACTTATAGTTGGTTGTGATACACCAGTAAACTTAGCAGTTTCAATGGTTGTAACCATTTCGGTAATGTATCTACCTAATGCTTCCGAAGGACTTATGTAGAGGTCTACTTCACTATCATCTATCAACTCCTTAACACGAGTTTTAAATGGACTAGGCTTGCCCCTTCCTTGGAATCTTTGGTTGATAATTTTTTGTATAAATATTTCTTCCTCAAATGAGTTTGGTTGCAGTGGTGGTATTGGTTTTGGCGCTTCCTTATCTTCAATAAACTGTACTCTCTCTTCGCCAAACCTAGCTTGTCTTTGTTTAAATACTCTGTTGGCTAGTTTTCTGTTGTTAGTAGAGAACACTTGCTTGCCATCAACTATGATATTATATACAGTACCTTTTTTCTCTCTTCGTCTTTTGTTCTCAGCAGCAATAGCACTCTTAATATCTTTTACTTGTATGCCATACATCTTAGCAAAGCCCTCTAGTCCTTTCTTGCCATCAACAAATCTAGGGAAGAAGTTTTTTGTAAACTCCATCTTGAGTCCTGCTCTTGTAGCTTCAGTATGTAATCCATCAAGCATTGAGCGAACTGCCAAGTAATCATTTAGAATACCATACTTTCTTAGTAATGAATCTCTTTCTGCAAATAACTCTTGTGCCTCTTGTTCTGAATACCTAGATTTTTCTTGATCCATTCTAGGACTGAAAGATATAAGTGCGGCAAGTCTGCGATACTCTCGTACATTCTTTTTCTTAACTTTATTAAGAGCCTTAGCCATATTCATACCCACTTGTTGGTACTGTAATATCTTAAAGTTTCTATCTCTTATGAATGTATTAAATGCTTTGGCTAACTCAGGGTGTATGTTCTCTAGCAACTGACCTACTGGTACTAAGAAACTTTCTATGTAACCAACTTCTTTGTTAGAGCCTTCTTGTTCTGCTGTCTTCTCTGCATCTTCAATAGCTTCTGCTGGTGATGCAACGGGGTCTCCAATCACATCATTTACATTTAAGTAAAGCTCACCAGTGACAGGAGATATTCTCTCTTGAACTTGGTCTATTAGTTTTTGATTTACAGGTCTAGCCTTAGGGTCTAGCTCCTTCATCAATGCCGCTGAATCAAGAAGTAGTTGTGCTAGTGTTGGGTCAGCTAATACTTCTTTGCCAAATATATTTGCTATATATGATTGGACATCTCTGATAAATAATTTAGCAGTTCTGAAAACTTCTCCTTCTCTAAAGATACCATCTGTATCTTGCTTAATATCTAAATTACTTTTAGTGTTCTTCTCTTGTTCGGAGGTCATACCATAGAAGAACTCTTCCATAACTGCACGAGTTAATTCATAACCTCTCATCAAATGCCTAGGTGATTTAAATTTATAATCTTTACCACCATATGCTTCGTCTAATACTTTTCTTTGTTTATTAGTAAGCCTCTTAGACATTGACTCCATCTTAGACTTGTATCCCTCAGTGCCATATCTATTCTCTAATGCTACTCTAGTCATAGCATGAAGTAACTCATGCCTCATTAGTCTGTCGGCTCTAGCAGATGTAGTTCTTCTGTCTCCATCTAGTAATGTGTCTAAGTTAATTACAATCATGTGTTCATCAGGACTGTAAAAACCCATAGCATTTTCTCTGCCTTTTCTTGGTCTGTATTCTACTCTTAACTTTTGACCCCTCTTAGTTTTAAGTAGCTTGTTTTCTGTTATGTTTCTAAACTTTTTCTCAAGGTAGCTTATAAGACCTGAATGTTCTAGCTCTCTTATTGGGTCTGGTTCAGGAGTTGGGTCTAACTCCAAGTCTGTTTTGAGAGGTTGCTTTCTTCTAAAGCCAACATCGCTTTCGTATGTTTTGCCATCTTCACTTAAAAATACACCAGCCTTTGACTTAGCATAACCATCATCTAAATCCAAATACATTAGTGCATCGTTTCTATTGTAAGGAGGGCTACCTGTGTCGTAGTTGCCTTTAAATACTATTCTCTTGGCTTTATCATCAGCATAATTTAGCACTAACTCTTTTACTTTTTTGCCAAATTTAAAAAATTCTGTTTTGTTTCCTTTGTCTTTGTCTAACTCTATTGTAATAGTGCTATCATCTTCTGTTATCTTTAGAGGTATACCCTTGAAATTTTGTTGAACCTGAGTGTTAAGATCATCTTCAGTAAATGGATTGTCATCAGTCTCAGTCTCTACCTCTTCTTCTGTCTCTGTTTCTTCCTCTGTCTCTACCTCTTCTTCAGTCTCTACCTCTTCCTCTTGCTGAGTATCTGTATCTACCTTTGTTTCACTATCTGCTACAAGTGTATAACCTGCATCAGAAGAATATAAATTCTTGTATGACTTCTTGAACTCAGCCTCAGCTTCCTCTCTTGAGTCAGCTTCTACTGTACCATACACTTGCTCCCCGGTTTGCTTCGAGAAATACTTAAAGGTGTATGTTTTCTTTGCCTTAGTGTCACCCTTGATTGGTGTTCTCTTGTCTTCTTTAGTTTCTTCCTTTCGGCTTCTTCTGTATTGCTCAACAAGCAATGCCTGTAAGTCAAGGTTAGCGGCATCTATCTCTGCTTGGTTATCAGAACCTTGTTCTATCTTCTTTTGTAGACCAAGTATATTATCTGTTACTTCTGAGTCTGTAAGTTCGCCAACTGTTTTATCTACTGTAGATAATTTAAAGTCTTTAGCTTTGGGGTTTCTTGAATAAAAAGCACCAAGCCCATCTAGTGTAAATGATTGTTCAGGGTCAGAACTATTTGGGTCTTTGTATGTAATAGTTTGTTTGCCATCAGGGTCAGTAGTATATCCCGTCATCTCAACGATAGTGGTGTTACCATCTCTGTCGAACACCTCTATCATAGTTGGTTCACCCTCTTGATTACTATCAAAATCTTCTATTGTTTTACTAAAATCAAGATTAGGTGTTGATGAATCAATAGCTATCTGTACATCTTTACCTTCTTTCTGTAGGAGTTTCTTCTCTTCGTCAGTCAATGTAATATCTTGACCTAGTGTAGTTCTAGTAGTGTCACCTGCTACAGAACCTATAGCACCAGTTAGTCCACCTACTGTGAACTCCATGATTCTTCGACCAAGGGCTTCTCCTGTAATAAATTCTCTGTCACTATCATAGAGATTCTTGGCAATTAAATCTAGTACCATACCATCTCCGATAGATTCTTGTGTTCCTTCTAATGCACCTCTACCTAGTGCATTTTTTGCAGCAACACTGAATGCAGTCTTGGCAGCTTTCTCAGAAACTTTACCACCTCTAGCTAATGTACCAAGAGTTTTGTTTATAAAGCTAGGCATACCTGCTACATACTTGAATACAGTAGCATCTAAAGCACCTGCAATACCACCATGAATCATTGAACCAGTTGTAACCATGTCTCTTTCGTCTTGATTCATTTCAAGCAATGACTTCTTCATGGTTCTTTCTGCATCAGCAACAAACTCATCTGCTCTGTTCATGAATGCAGTATAGTAAACTGCACCTGTACCTGCCGCACCACCTAATAATGGGTTACCTGTAGCTAGTGTTGTAGCACCACCAACAGTAAAACCAGCAGTACCATATCCAGCAAACTGACCAAGACCTCTAGCCACTTGACTAGCAATAAGACCTAATCCACTTTTACCAAAGTTAGGATCAACATCCAACATCTTAGGTAATCTTTCATCGAAGAATCTACCCATATCTTGGGCATGAAGTAATGCTCTTTCTTGTTCTGCGAGCTTCTCTTCGTTTCTCTTTACATAATCTTCGTATGGCGCTCTGTATATCTTTCTGCCTCGCTCTGTTCTATCAGGTTGTGCATAGTATTCTTCTTCGCTCATTGTTTCTCTAGCAATGAGGTCACCAAATGTTCTAGCACTTTGCTCGTATGTCTTACCAAATGTTTCAGAGAATCCAAGGAGTCCTTGTTTAAATAACTCAACGAATGCATTGCCTCGTCTTACTGACTCATCAAATCTATACTGATACTGTGGATGTTTATCTAATACTTTGTACACCAAAGTATTGTCATCCATATTAGCATAAGTCTCAGGGTCTTTTCTTCGTACCCTTGCTGCAAAAGACTCTATAGTTTCTGGAGTGGGTCTCGCCATTTTAGAACATCGAGCTATCGAATATTGGATTTATTCCTAAATCTTGTGCAGAGGAATCAGGTATTTCTTCTGGTCTTAAAGGTCTTATAGTTCTTGGTTTTGCCAATGCGCTAACTGTATCATCCCCACTTGGCATCAATTCATTATCCATGTAAAGTCCTTCAGGGTCACCAAGTATCATGGTTGCAATAGCTTCTCCTCCTTCAAACTGATTAAAGAATGGACTATCTGGAGTCATGATATATTCTTCTCCATCAAACTTTCTTACTAATACTTTCTTGCCATCTCTATTTTGGAACTCCATATCATCACTTTCAGCAATGATATCTAAAACTGAAGCATATGTATTGTAAGATGGTCTCTTAGGTTCTTTCTTTTCTTTGAGTAAATCACCAAATAATACTTGTCCAACAACAGTAGTGTAAGCCTCTTCTCCTAGACCTTCTCTCATATCTTTAACGAATGCTTTACCTGCTTCATCTGTGTAGGCTTCTCCTAAAACAGTCATAGCTATCTCTGGATTGTTTTCTAGTTTCTGCATGAAGGCATTGTCTAACTTCTTAGCTTGTCGCTTCTTCTGAAATGATTGTATACCACTTGATAACTGTTCACCAAGTTGCATCATTGCTTGAGCTTCTATAGCCGCGGCATTGGTTAAGCCTTGTGCATATCCACTATAATCTAATAACCTTGGGTCTACTCTACTGCCTGCTTGAAATGCCATAATAAATTAAAAAAGAAACTCTGCTATACCTCCACCAATTGGGCCACCAAGCACATTACCCATCAGACCCATTATGCCTGAGTTATTGGTTGCATTAGCTTGTGCTTGTGCGCCTAATAAACTCGCATCTTGTGACCTTTGTTGCATAGCCATATTAATTCCCATGTTGGGGTCAAATAATTGTGGCCCTTGTTGTTGACCTGCTAAATTGTATGCTTGACTATATGCTTGTGTTCCCAATGAACCTGATAAAGATGGTCTACCAAATAAGAATGCAGTAGGGTCACCACCTGTAGCTCTAAACTGATTGAATGCTTGCCCTAATGCACCTTGTTGTGCTTGACCTAATTGTGAGCCTAATCGTCTTGCACCCAAGCCCATCTGCCTACCTTGCATACCTGCTGATAGACCTGCTTGAGTTCCTTGCATAGCTTGACTTCCTGCTTGCATACCTTGTTGACCAGCTTGTAGTCCCAAACCAGCCATTTGCATTGCTTGTCCTCTACGACCTTGTCGCATAGCTTCAGCGCCTTGTTGCATACCGAACCCTAACTGACCTGCATTCATAGCATCTCTAGCTCTTTGAGACCTTTGACTTGCTATCATTCCTTGTTGGTCAGCAGCAAGTCCACCTGCGGTTCGTGCCTCTGATCTTAATGCAGACCTAGAAGATTCACGACCAAGTAATTCTTGTGCTAGTGTACCAGCATCTCCTACACGACCACGAGAAGCACCTGCCATTCTTGCAGCTTGCTCTGCTTCCCTTGCTCTCTCTGGCGATAACCTACCCTCTGACTCTTCATATAAAGTCTCTGCTTGTTTTTGTTGTAATGCTTGTAACTTAGTTAATCGTGGGTCATCTACACTTGCTTCTGAAGCTAATCGTTGTGCTTCATCTGCTGATAACTGAGATAGCATATCAACCCTTGGGTCAAGGTTCTCAACATTTGCACCTAGTTTATCTGCTTCAGCTTGAAAATCTTTTTGTAAACTTTTAAATTCTTCTCTATCTTGCCTAAATCCTGCGACATCTTCATCGAATGCAGTCTCTGCACGAGCAGTAAAATCTTCTATATCTCCTACTGCACCCATGACACCTGCTCTATCTTCAGCAAATGTGTCAGCCAATGCTCTTGTTGCTTGAGCGGCTTCAAATGCTTCTGGGTCAGCGGCTCTAACTGCATCTGTATACTGACTACCAAACTGTTCAAGTTGAGCCATCTCTCTTTGCTTTTGCTTGGTATCTTCTTCGCCTGCAATGTCAGCAGCTCTGCTTTGTAGTTCAAGTAAACCTGCTTGACCATCAATGCCAAATAAAGCAGCTTCTTGGTCGGCTAACTCTAAACCAGTGTATTTTGGTCTATACATCGCCTCAGCTTCAAGCAATCTTTGTTGTAGTGCTGGGTCAGTAACACCTTGGTAGTTACTAAATCCTTCACCAAACAAATATTCACCCATTGCTTTCCCCGGATCAATAGGGTCTGGCTGATTGATTGTTGTTTTTCCTTTTCCTCCCATTATGCTTTAAGTAACTTGTTAAAATATTTGGTTGATAAATCTACTTTTGTAGGAACTCCATGTCTATGTCTTATTCCTATGAGTTTCTTTATTAATACATCTGGTTCTTTTGCTAATAAATCTAATGTCAATTGCTTTAATACTTTTCTGTTTTCTGCAAATAAAAAAGCTAAGAATATCGTATCTCCATCTTTTCTATCTTCTTCCCATCCACGAATAAATTCCCAACCATCGTCATAATTACAATTGTACCACATGTGTACACCCACAACTTCATCACCATCATACATTACTGATATCGTCTTTTTCATAATATGGTAAGTAACCATTGTTGTGATGACATCTTCACCCCAATCATCGAACACTTTACCATTTTCCTTCCTTATACAATATCCCACAATCTTTTTTACTTCCTTAGGAGTTCCATTTATTTCCAACCATTTTCTTGTGTAATTAGCTAACATACTAAAATTTAATATTCGCAGCTACACAACAACAAGCACTAACTGCATAAATCTCATATGTAATAGCTTGTGTTGTAGTTAGGTAATCTACACCAACAGCCCCATTGTTTGTGTTAGTTGATCCATTGCTTTGGGTATCTAATTGTGGTATACTTCCTCGAACAGTACCACTACCTCCACTACTAGGTTCTCCATGCATAGCACAAAATGTTGCGCCGGGAGTAAAGCAAGGGTCACTAGAAGTAAAGTTTGGATTTGCCGCAGTTGGTCCTCTGGAGATAACATTTCTATTTGAACCACTAGTAAAGTTAGAAACATTATCTACTTGCCATACTTGTACAGGACAAGTTCCTCTTAGGTCAGACGAAGTATTTAAGTCCATGTTTATGGTTACAGAACTCTCATTACCTAAGTTAATCCCAAATACTATAGCCCTTTGACCATCACCATCTCGTCTAGCTCCTGAAGAACCCATTTGTGCAGTAGTCTTACCAGATACACTTACAGTAGGGGTAAAGTGAGCATAAGCAGTTTGTTGACCAGCAAACATAATTACTAATCTAGTGTTAGGGCCAAGTTCTGTAGCATCTGTAGATATAGCATTGGGAAAAACATTAGACCTAGCAGCATTACTTACTGCAAAATCTTGTATTTTAGTAAGTCTTGGATTACCAGTTGAATAATAATTTTTTATTTTGTTTCTACCACTAGCTGCTATATCAGCATTAACACTAGTATCATCAACATTACTGCCACCTCTGTAGTATTCAGACAATTTGTGAGGGCCACTACCACCAAACTGTGAAGCAATCTCACTTAATTTAATTTTTCCACTAGCTTGTAATGGCATAGTTACTTAACCTTAGCTTCAAGCTCTTGTACTTTTGCACTAAGCTCTTTGATTGATTCTATTAGTAATGGTACAATCTTAGTGTACTCAACTTTTAAATATCCTTTTTCAGTTTCCTTTACTGCACTTGGTATAATCTCTTGTACTTCTTGTGCAATAACACCGACATCGCTACCAGAATACTTAGACTTATCATTCCAAATAAATGTATTACCACTAAGTTTGTTTACTTTAGATGTAGCATCTTGGATAGGGAAGATATTATCCTTCAACCTTTTATCAGAGGCTAACGATGCTACCACATCTCCATCTGCTGATATATCTCCTTCTGCATAAATATCATTTTTAGACCTAATTCCTGCTGAAGCACTATTATCTGCATCTTTTGATACATCTTGACCTACTTGAAATCTTAGTGATCCACCACTATATATATTAACCTCAGCACCATTTTTACTAGCATTTAAGCTCAAGTTACCGAAATCACTATCTCCACCTATAGTGGGACTAGCACCTGAGTTATCACTATCATTAAATGTAATTATTGGCGCACTTCCTTGAATGGTAACATTATCTTGGATTGTAGGAATCTTAGAAGCATTTGTTAAGTGAATACCTCCAGTTACTTGTAGGTCTCCAGAAACTTTAGCTCCTGCAGAAAGAGTACCAGATGAATCCTTACCAGCATCGTGAGCTACACGAAATCTTTCGTGGTATTGATTTGAGCCTGAATCAAAATCAGCTGCTTCATTATTAGTAGTCTTTAAAGTAATATTATCTACGGCAGTGCTTATGATATCACTATATGCTTTTAGTACCCTAGTCTCTATAGTATTTACACTTGAATTTCCAGTTATAAATGAATTAGGTGAGCCAAAATCATCTTGGTCAAAAACAATATTGGGTTCATCACCTATTAGTCTAAGATGGTCAGCTATAACTTGGTCATCAACATACACATCACCAGTAACATATAAACCACCTGTTACCTTTGCTCCTGCAGCATCATTGCCACCTTGGTCTTTGGCTACATCGGCTGCTACTGTCAATCCATCTGTACCATTATGTTTTAAAATAACTTCATCGTCAGCATCAATAGTAATATCTGCACCAGTTTTTTCTGCTAATATTGATAAATTACCATCTTGTGAGTTTCCATTTATTTCTGGTGAAGATCCACTATTACCAGTATCATCTAATATAATCCTTGGCGCAGTACCACTTAAAGTCATAGTAGCAGTGCTATCACCAATAAAGTCAGTTTTTGCTATAGTTACTGCATCGCTGTTAATATTATTTGTAGAAATTTTACCTGCGAGAAGCCCAGTACCAGTATCATTACACTTAATAATTTGGTCAGTTCCTAACACTAAATCATTTGGAGCTGCTGCACTATTGGTTGCATTACAAAGAATAGTCCTAGCATCAAGGTGCTTAAATTTAGTAAATGGTACTCCATTAGTTCCATCGCCATCTTTAAGTTGTAACTTATTATTAACAACATTAAGTGTAAGGTCATCAGTTACAGCAGTTAATGGAACTGCTTGATTGACTGCATTGTTCAAATCAGCAGCAGTAACCTGCTCACCTGTTTGAAATGTTTTACCTGTTGTAAATGTATTGCTCATTATTCTGCTTTATTTGTTGATCTAAATGTTTGTGCTGCCGATAGCTTGATAGCCCTTATGCTTGGTTTACCCAATTTGTTTGTAATTATAAATTGACCACCATAAGCTCGTTTATTACCTATTCTACCACGAATGGCAATATCTTCACTTGCTGGTAGTGTAGCACCACTATTATAACTTTGTAAAGTTCCTAGTGTAGTATTAGTATCTAGGTTTTCTGTACTAAAATCTACTTGATAATTTGTAGGGCCAAATATAGGAGAGTCGGATTGTATTTCAAATGAATTATATTTCTTTCGGTCAATATCATTAAATGTATACATTCTGGTTTTCATCTCACCATCTATTAATATAGAATCAGGCACTGTGCTACCAATTGTTGTAATGACTGTATCAAATCCATTCTTAGCATTAGTAGAAAACTCAGCTTCGTTACCTGCAATAAGGTGAACACCACCATCATTGTTAATTGAATAAAGTCCTCTTCTTTCTCCTTTACCTGCGATAACTAAATTACTGTACTCAAATATAGGATTAGTATTGATTTGGTCTATTGATTCCCATGCCTTAGTTAAGAAGTTGTATACTAATAAAGCATTGTTGGTGTCAGCATCATCAGCACCGGGAGAGGAATCAAGTGGTACTGCTAAATAATATCTATTATCAAAATAAGCTCCGACTGATTTAGATGCTAGTCTTTTGTTTATTCTGTCCATTGTGGTTTGTATTGATTCAGACAGAGGTGTTTGACTACCACGAAGATTGTATTCATCTAAGAACTCTAATGAGTACACACCATTATCTGATAAGAAGAATACATTTTTACCAACTTGTACTATAGATTTTCTAGCTAATGCACCAATCTCATTAGTTAATATTTGAGATGATGCAGTTGATGGATCAGTTGTACCTGATACCCTATGTATAGTATTCTTATTAAATATTAATATAGAGTCTTCTGTAAATGATACAACCCCTACAGTAAAATCTGTACTACCCGCATTAAATCTAAATGATGCAAATATTTTATCATAAGTATTGTTGTCTAATATGTCTGATACTATAAGCTCATCGTAAACATTTCTAGAGGCATTGTTATTTTCAGGGTCATACTGATATGGTACTATCAATCTTCTTTGATGTAAAATACCAAACTCAGGTGCAGGCATATGTATATATCCAAGGCTTATTGAAACCTTCTTAGAGAATACAGGTTGTGCCAAATAACTTTCAGCCTCTGTTATATGAGTAGTGGTTTTGTCTGGTTGTATAAAAAACTCAAAACCTGCGGCTAGTTTTACAGTACCACCAGTAGCAGCACCAGTATTGTTAGTTATGTAAATAGCAAAACTATTTGAATTTATTACCTCAGCAACATAACGATCTCCATTTACATTGGCAACAGACATACTTGCTACAATTATGGGGTCACCTACAGAGAATCCATGATTATTTGCAGTAATTACTACTCTATATAAAGAACCATATTCTTCATTTCCATGAGAGTTATCTCCTATCGCAGCAGTTGCATTTATAGTGTCACCCTCTTCAACTACCTTACCTACAGTAAACTTAGAGCCAATCCTTATTCCTGATACATTCGTATCATGTAATTCTCCTAAGCATTCTATCGTATCACCAACCTCGTAGTTGTCAGTATTTTTATGAACCACACCTCTGTTTTCAACAATAGCAAACTCACCTACACTGCAACCTAGCTCAATTGGTTGACTGTATTGACCACTAGGCACAGGTGTAAACTGTGGGTTTTCTCTTACTGTACCACTACCTGTTGTAGATTTATTTGCCACAAATATTGTACCTACAGTATTACTAGCAGCACCTATTGTACTAAAATCACTAGTACCTACTGTTTGAATCTTATATGTTCTACCTGCAACTATTGCAGTAGCGGCTACATCTGCTGTTGTATCAGCATCAACCTTATTGATTGATAGGTCGCACTCTAATGCAGTTTCTCCTTTTACGAATAATATTACTTTGTTAAATGCTTGTAAGACTTCTATAGGTTTATTTATATCTGAACCTGTTTGATATGGTATTTCATATGTGGTTGTAGTTAAACTTTGACCACTTGTAAATGTACTAGTTTTTATTGCTATCAATTTTGTATTAGAAGCTAATAGTATATAACTTTCATTGTCAGCAGAGTTTGGATCAGAGAATGTACCTGAACCAAAAATACTAGCAATAGCACCATCTACCAACACTGGAAATACTACAGTACAAGTTGAATCAGTACCATTGGTAAATCCAGTACCTGTTACAACTAATGTATCATTTGCTCCCTTTTCATAAATGTGTACACCATTAACACCACTAAGGCTGCAATTAGAAATATTAATATATCCATTATTTGGAAAGTTTGCATATGTTGCACTACCACCACCAGAAAAATTACTAATTGTAATTGTTGTTGTGTTTGTTACTGTAATGCTTGTAGTTGTATCATTACCCAAATAAAATGGTAAAGTTAAAGCATTTACACCTGCGGATAATGGAGATGACTTTACATCAGCACCTATGCGAACAGACCACTCTCCATTTCTGTCGCATCTACCATTCTTAGAAACTTCTAAAACACCTTGAGGTAATTGGTCAGGTCTAAGTCTATTATTAAATCCAACAAACCCTGCATCTATATCCTCAAGAGTTCTATCGTCCCTTGCTCCATATTTATCATACCTAGACATTTATTCGTACCAACCTTCTTGGTTGTATTCACTCCCCAAATCCTCAAGCCAATCTGTTATAAATCTAAACATATTAGCATTTCCATCTACGAAGGGCTAATGCTTTTCTTGTAGGTCTTCCTTTTGAATCCTTCATTGGCCCTTTTACTCCTGACATTCTAGCACAAAAGGATTTCTTTCTAGCTTTCTTTTTACCAGTAGGCTTAGACTCAGTGACTGGTGGCTTTAGATTAGCACCAGTCTTTCTTTTGAAGTAAGCTCTACCTGCGGCAGTTAGTCCACCTTTCTTTGACTTATGTTCTTTTCTCATGCTTTCCTCCTTTTATGTGAGTAAGGGATTCTCTTACTACTTGTTTTGGTTCTTTTAAATTTTGCTTTCTCTGATGAAGACATCTCTGATTGAGTCTTTGGAGTTTTAGAACTAACTCTCTTCGAGGGTCTGCAAGCGGGATATGCTCTACTGCTACCTTTAGCCGACTTTCTTCCACAAGGCTTCCCGGTTTTTACATCTACCCACTTCTCTTGATGCCATCTCCTAAGACTCATACCTTCTTTCTTTTATAACCACTAGCAGTTCGCTTCTTGCCATCTGGCCCTTTGACCTGACCTTTGCAGACTCTTACTGCATAACTGTTGGCATAAGCAGATGGATATACATCATACTTTCTTTTAGCGGCTGCTTTACCTCTAGCACATAACTTACCCATTAGACTTTCTTTCTTTTAAGAGCTTTGAAGTCAGCACCAGTAATTTTATTTCTTGGTGCGGCTACCCTAGCTAGTTTCTTTTGTTTAGCACTATATTTACTGAAAGGCATTAGTATTTTCCTTTCATTACTCTGCGACCCTTGCTTGAGCCACCCTTCTTTTCTCCACAACTTCCTTTACCTTTATGTGCCATATTATTTTCTCCTCTTTATCATTGTTAATAATAATAATGAAAACCCTAAGACTAATCCATAAAAGGATGGCTCAGGTACATTATTGTAATCTACTGAAAGTCTATAATCTACTTCACTCCAATTGTATTCTTTACCTTCGTAAAGTAATCCATCAAACTCACTATATGCCCATTCTGGTATCGATGGAACATAAAAGTATTTATAACTGGTTGATGTAATACTATCACCCCAACCATAGTCGGAGTCATTGTTAATATCTAGTTCTGAAAATTCGTGGCTCATTTTTTAAATAGGGTTGTGAATATTGATGCGAAACTCATAAAGAATTTCTTTATGAAATTGTCCTTTGGTAAGAACATCATTATAATAGATATTATACCAATGTAGGCAAATGCCATAGCCATTAAATCATCTTTGTAATTAGTTAAAATAAATTCTATCATTGTACTGGTGATACTTGTCTTATACTTGAGTGAGGTTTAATATCGTCACCCATTTGTTCAAATGGTGTTTCTACTATGGGTATAGCATCAGATTTAGCTTCAGATTGCCCTGTATCGCCTTTTGATTCTTCTTGTGGCTCATCATTAGACTTGACTTCCTTAGGCTCTTCAGTAGGCTCTGAGGATGGATTACTTTCTTTTGATTGTTGCTTTTCTGTTTCTGATCCTTTCGATTGTTCAGTATTGGAGGGCTGAGAGGTTTGAGAGGATTTTTCGGAAGACTCATTTTGTGAAGAAGCAGAGGGTTCTTGTGTGGTGTCCGAAGGCGAGGGAGCTGGTTCAGAAGTCTGTTGTGATTCGGAAGCCTCTGCGACAAAAGTCTGAGCCTCAGCAATCTTCTCAGAAATAACTTGCTGACCCCAATCGTTCAAAGAAGCGAAGTCCACAAAGTTATCAATAAACATTGGGACTTCAAATCTTTCTTCTATGACATCTTGTGCAACTTCTGCTACAAATATTTCTGTTCTATCTTTGGCAATATCCACTTGAGTTACTGCCGCAGTAGATACTGCAACTGTACCAGCAGCCCCAAGTTGTGATACTTGAGTTACTACAGGTAAGTCCTTAATTCTATCTATAAGAGATTTCTTAAGCGCTTTAGCACCTTCACTAGCAGACTCTTGAGCTTGTTGTATATGCTCGCTAATGTCTTCATTAGGCGATTCACCAAGCACTTGGCTGATTGAATCCCGAAGAGTTTGCAGTTCTTTTCTTGCTTGTTTTTTGTCCATTTACAAATATAACATTCGTTCATAATTATTTACTTACTGCTGCTGATCCAAAGTAAAAGCTGATGATACTAATAACAGCAGTCTTAATCTCTGGTAAAATTATATATCCATGTAGTGTTTGGTATGTTGTACCTTTAACAAACCCAAACCATTTACTATATTCACTAGCAACTGTTACACCCTCTTCGCTATGAGCTAAGATGAATGGTGCAATAATTACACCAAATAAAACAGTTAATACTATGATTCTTCTAGTCCAAGCACCAAAGGCATCTACCCTAGCTGCTGCTTTATCAGCACTTTCGTCTGATGCTTTTTGTTTTTTAATTAAGCCTTGAGTAACTGCTGCTTGATTTTGTACTAATGTGCCAATAAGTTTGAACAAGAAACCACTTGCTCCACCTCCTAGCATTGCTAATAATTCTGTACTCATTTGTCTCCCCTTCTAAATATATGCCACCAAGCAATAGACAGTGATGCTACTGCTGCTGACAAATGCATTATAATTTGTGCTTCTGTTCCGAAGTCATCCATAGCTACAGTAACTTGAGTTACTCCTACTATGCTCCAAATTTTAAGATGACTAATGAGTGCTTCCATATTATTCTTCTCCCGTCGGGAATGTAACAGTCGTTGTAATCGCTGACTCTTCATCCTCTGTTAGTTCGTATCCATTTACTAAAAGTGCATATTTGCTATCAGCAGTCACTTGTGGGTAAGTGTGATAACGAGTTCCACTACCTACTCTGTGGTAAGCATAGCCTCGTCTAGCACCCTCAGTGTCTGCTCTTGCAATTGCATCAGCCTCTTCTTCGTATACTAAATAGTTGGGTACATAAACCTCTTCTTCTGTTTCTTCGCTCATTGTTATAAAATATTAATTGGTTGTGCTAATTCTTTTTCTATTATATCAAAGTCACTGCTTAAATCTGATTCATATATCACTAATGATTCAATGCAGGTAAAGGTTGTAGATGTGTTGGGAAATCTACCGATGTGTTTAATAGAGTCTGCATCTTCTGTTCTGCTAATATCTGTTTTAAGATTTGTTCCATTAATCCTTACTATACCATCAGCACCTCCATTGACTCCACTAAATCCAGAAACTATATTATCTGATAAAACTGCACTTGTTGATAAAGCTCCCGATGCATCTGAATCACTAGGTGAATAGCTAAGGCTACCACCAGATGCTGAATTTAAAAGAAGAGTTGGCGCTGAATTAGTGGCACTGTCTGCAAACACTCTAAAGTAAAATGCTCCATTGTGAACTGTAGTAGCAAAGAATGTATAGGGTTCATCTTGTAGGGCTGAAGTAATTGTTAGCTGACTAAATGATGGATTTCTATCAAATCCCATTGCTGGTGTTCTATTTTCTAATCTTACTTGTCCACCTTCTACCACTATATGTGGTTGATTAGCAGCAACACTTTTAGAAGCAGTATTACCATTACCACTTTGGTCAAACCATGCTTGTACTAAACCATCACGAGATATCCTAGATATTCTAAAATCAGACAATGTTGCTGTTTTACTAGAGCCACCAGCATCTATGTTTATGCTCATAAAATTACCATTAGATGGTGCTTTTAGTTTAAATGTATTAAATCCATTTTTAATATTCTGTGCAGTAGCACCAGAGCCAGTTGCACTTTGCCTTAGTTGTGCAGTATCAAACAATCCATTTGGGTCATTTGCATTAAAGCTTACTCTGTAAAAATTATTAGTAGCACTTGATGGGGATTGGTGTGCAAATTTAAAATTACATACATTCTCTCCAGTTGCAGTTATAGTAAATCCATCTTTACTATTAGCTGAAAATGTCGTTGATCCATTTGTTACACTATTTTGCCACTCTGTATTTGTAGTATCGTCCCACTCATATTCATCATTGTATAAATTATAATAATTATTTATGTTGGACTCAATTAAAAATCTATTGGAAGCTTGGTCTGAATTGTAAAATACTAACTCATTTATATTTGCTCTTAATCCTAATGTAGATGGTGTACTATCGGTTCTACCCCCAACTCCAATAAAACTTTTATCTTCAGTTATAGAACCCATAGTATTGCTAGTAAGAGTTAATGCAGGCGCAGCATTAACATTTCCATTTACAGTTGTGCTATCTCTATCTACGGACAGTAATCTTTTACGACTCCCAATAACCTCATCTGCGGCAGCATTTGTGTTACCCCCAGAAGAATAAATAAATACTTGTGGCTTTTCAGAGGAATTTAACCCAACAGTAAAACCTTCATCAGCGGCACTCCTTGATGTTATGATACCACCTAATGCTGTCTGACCTTGAGCTTCACCGATAACTGTAGCTAAAAAGGAATCTGTAGAGTCTCCTAGTTTGGAATCTGTTTCTAAATATATTGGACTACTTCCATCTGCTGCTGCATCAAATTTAATGCCATCAAGTAATGATCCATTTTCTGCAAACTTTGGTTGAATACTAGCAGTCTCCTGAACTGCATTATTTGCCACTGCTTGGTCGTACCAAGTGTGGACAGTAGCTCCATGTTTGATTATTTCAAATTTAAGATTTGTAAATGATATGCTCGTAGTACCACTAGTAACTTCTGTTTGTAGGAATACAATAGACCTTATTAAATTAGTACCATTTCCAGTTACATCAATAGAAAAGTCTCCATTGTCGCCATGATTAAATCTTAATTTATTACCTTGAATTGTACCAACTCCAGTAAGAGATATAGAACCAAAATCGTGACTACCTCCACCATTTACATAATTTGTAAATTTTAAAAAGAATCCATTACCACTACCTGTACTTGTTGTGTAATCAACTGTACCAGATATTCTAAATGTGGTAATAGCTCCATCTCTAGCAGATATATTAGATGGTAGTACATAGTTATATCTAGCATTATCAGAATTAACTGTTCCAGTAGTTGCTGACAAAGAATTAGATGTTGCTGTTAATGTAGTCCATTGCCTGAACTCAGAAGCAATAGTATCGGGATATATAACAGTGCTAAACCTATCATCTAGTGTTTCATTTAAAAATCCATTAAGGTCAGCAACAGATGTGCTTCCATCAGGGGTAGCAGTTATTGGTGAGTTTACACTTACCTTGTTTTCTGAATCAAATCCTACGACTACCTCTTTATCGTCTGAGCTTCTACGAATACGGACTACACTATTATTGTTTTCAATAATTTTTATATTACGAAACTCTGATGTCACTGTGCCAGAATTATGATTATTAGAGAGTGCTTGTAAATCTACAAAATTTCCACTACTACCACTATTATAACCAGCATCTATAAAAAAAGGAGTAAATGTTGTAGATGTAGTTTCAACACTAGTTTCATCTGTACCAGCAGTTGCATCAGATATATCTACAGCTGCTTGACCATCTCCATCTACACCTTGAGAAGTTACCCTAAATTCTCCACTTACTGTGTATTGTTTATTATCAGAAAGTCCTTTTATTCTTAATCCACCAGAAAATCCACCAACAGTAGAAGCTGTTGCTGTAACTGTAATAGTTCCTCCACTATGTGTTGCATCTGCAGAATCTCTAACACCATCGCCAAATTTAAATATAGTGAATCCATTTCCTATATCTGCTGGACTTGAACTTGTAGGTATAGTAGCTGGAAAGTTTTCTGTACCATTTACAACTGTAGTAGGTATTCCATAACCAGCTCTTACTTTACGAAGACTATAAGCACCTGCAGAAGTTGCTACATCTGCTGGTAGTTTATGTTCTAGTTTACCATTTACCCAATCTTCTAATGCGCCATCAGAAATTTGATTGGCTGAAAAATTTTCTTCATCATCTAATCCAGTTGAGGTATCGTGAGGTGATCTACGAACTCTAACTACAGGGCCATTCATTGCTCCAATGTCTCGCAACGAGTAAGCTACTGAAGCACCACCAAATTTACGACCTACACCCAAATCAGTGTAAGCATCAGCATAGCCATGCTTTACATCCCAAGCACCACCTAGATTACCTTTGAGAAGGTTCTCTGCTCCACCTAGTATTTCCGAAGACATTATTGAGTAAATTCTGAGGCATGAACTTTTCCAGATACACCAGTTACTCTAATAAACTTAGCTTTCTCTGCTGTTTCTTTCGCCCAAGTATATGAGCGACCAGCAAACAAGCGATGGCCAAGTGTAGCAGTAGGAGCAGTACCATCATAGGTTACTCTTACATCTGCATCTTGAACATCAAGTACGATATATCTTGTTAGTTCATCAAAGGAAGTGGAAGTATTCCCTGTGAGACTTGCACTTGTGAGTAATGTTACTGCTGAGTCTGCAACAGTTAAAACTCTGTCTCCTATTGTTCCATTAGGAACAGGGTATAAATTGACTACATTTGAATTAGGCATAATATTTTATCTTGTTGATCTGTTTACATAAGTTGAAAACTTATGATTTAAAGAGTTGTTATTGTTTATTATATCAATGCGCTCAAGCTCTGTTGCAAGGAACATTTCTGCCTTTTGTTCTTCAAAGGCTGCTTTGTCATGCTGACCATCCATTCTTAGGAAGTCGGCATATACTGCATGAGCAGTATAATTAAAAAATTCGCTTGGTATATCTTGGTTTGCAGAACCAGTAAGGTTATCTATTACTTTTCCTTGGTCATTTAGGATTGGTTTTTTATAAGTAACATATGCCTCATTGTCGGTAAAATTACCATTGAGTACATTAGCACCAATTGAATCAACATAGAAATCAAACTCAGTAGATGAATTGTTAAAGAAAGATTTATTTTTATGAACACGAATAAAATCTTGAATATCAGTTTTTAATCTTCTGGTATCAGTAGATGTAAAGTTATCAAATGTTTCTTCGTATGGTATTACTTGTTTTTCATTTAACCTAAGAACAGTTACATTTGAAAGAAAATTCCATTGTTTTACTGAAGCAGGTGAATCATATTCAGTTACACTACCATCAGCATTTACATCAACTTGTTCTGCAAAAGTGCCACCTGAAGAAGATGTAACAATATTTGTTACTGGGTCTAGTGTCCAAGTTAAACCACCAAATCTCCATTTACCTGAACTAGCAGGAAAAAAACAAGTAGATGATAGTGAAGATTCAAATCTATTAATAGGAATATAAAAGTTTTTATACTTGCCTGTTGAACCTATTTGAAACTTTCCATACTTTTTATAAGGGCCATCATATACTCCTGTTCCGTCTACCTCAAAATCACTTATTGATCTTTTTTCCCCTACGACTACATATCTATCCCACATTGGGCTAAGGTTGTAAGCCATAGTCAATCTACGATTACTTAAGTCAACCAAGTTTTGTATTTCTTCTGTAGTAAAATCATTTACCCCAGCAAGAGCCTTGATGGTATTAAATAAATCTAAATTTTTTCTAAGTGTCATCATGCCTTATTGGGTGATAAGTCTGAATGTTTTTTGTTGAAGTATTGTAAAAATTCTTTGGACAAAACCACATCTGTACCATACTTATCAACTAGTCTAAAGTATTCTCTAGCTGGTATAGTTGCTACACATTTACCAAGTGTAGGATGAGTCTTTCCCTTTAGTTCACTAGCTTCTTTACGAGCTATGTCTGTGCGATGAGCTTCGCTCATTTTTTCTTGAAGAACTGCATTATTGATATGATCAGCCAATGCTTGGCAATGTTTCTTTTCGTCAATTGGTTTATCTTTATAGTGTAATATATTCATAGTAAAAAAGGGTGGCAGGTAACTGCCTACCACCCTATTGAATTAATTGTTAGCTTGTAAGCCCTGAACCTGCAGTTGGATAGTAAGCTACTAAGAGTTTGAATTTACCCTTTGTTGCATTACCGAATCCATTGCCTGTACCATTAGATGATACATTGAACTGAGAAACAAGGTGAGATGTAGAAGTTGCACCATTTAATAGTACACCTGTGTTTACATAACCTTGATTGTTTGTGTCTCCAGTAAAGCAATTTACTGCTGCTACAAATCCATCAACATCGTCATCTCCACAAGAGATTGTTGCATTAGAGATAGCTGAACCAGTAGATACTGATGCAGTTACTAACTCTTTAACTTCAATGCTTGCTTTAGCGATAACACCTGCAAGTGCAGACCCAGATGGGAACTGAACTGCTGTTGATTGAGCGCCTGTTGAAGTTGATAGTTCGCTTGCATCAAACTCTACTTCGTGAGTATAGCCTTGTGCAAGGGTTTCTAGGTTTCCGATTTTATTTAATACTAATGCCATGTTATTATCCTCCTATTCTATTAAGCAGTTATTTTACCATGAGCTGCTGGAGCATATACACCAAGTGTTAATGCACAGTCAACGAAACCTCTTTCTCCACCACCCATGTTAGGTAGACGAGAAGAACCCATAGGAATCAATTCGTGAATACCATAATAGTCAGGATTGATTAAGTAACCACGAGCATGAGAAGCATTAGCTCCTGTAACTGTATCAGGGTTAGTTTCTGGGTTCATGTTTACGATAGAAACAATACCAAAGTCTGATTGATATACTTCAACAGATAATTTGATAGTTGAATCAGAACCATTGTAGTTCACTGAGCGAACACCTGCATTAGTTCCGTCTGATACATCAGCACCGAAGCGAGCATAATCTGCGATAGCTTTACGAAGACTTGTGTCAGCGATAAGTGTAAGATTATTAGCTTCACCATTTGCACGATAGATTGAGCGAATGATTGTGTTGAATGCAGACTCAGTTAATGTAGCGCCACCAGCTGCTATTGAAGCTGAAGGTGTGCGATAGTCGGCAGGAACTGGGTTTGTTGATTGAGCGCCATTTTTGATGAACTCTCCAAGACCTCTCATCTTGTAAGGAACAGCACCTGTTTCAGCTTGCTGATCGTTGTCGGATAATAGAGTTGCCTCAACATCTCGTTTTAGTTCACGAATAGCTTTAGCTTCTGCTTGAGCTACTTTAGCTGGGCCAACTGAATCAACTGCTTCCTGTAAGTCAGAAACTAAGAAGTCTCTACGGAATTTTTGAATATAGTTGCCAAGTCTTGCACGAGATGCGAATTGGTCTGTGAATGTTGTAACATCAGCACCTTCACTAATACCAGTGGTAACAGGAGATGATAATGAATCGACAGTCCACTCAACAAATGTAGAAGATGCCTTCTGTTTGTTGGCAGACGAAAGAGCTGGTGTTTCTTCAGGAGCAAGGATAGTTAAGACATCAGTCAAATCCTCACGATTAGAAACAGCAGACCCTTGTCCAGTTGTAGCACTAGGTGCTGCTGGATTGAATGTATCTGAGATTGCCATTTTATTTTACTTTCTATTTAATTTACTTTGTGAGTTGTTTTGTACGAAGTTTGATGAAATCATCTCTAGTTCCCGAAGATTTAAAACGACTGTTCAGGTCAGCCAAGGCTTTTTTATTTTTGTTAGTACGACCCGATGCTGGTGCTGCGGTAGCTCCTGTCTTCGGAGGATTTAAGTTTACATTCTTTTTAGGAGTGTCAGATACTAGCTTTCTTCCATAAATACTATTAGCTGCATGAGCAATAATATATGGGAGTTGTGCTGCGATATCAGGGTCAACATTATCTTGCAATTCAATGAATCGTTTATCATTTATCATTGCCTCATAATGTGATCGAGTATCGTTATCTTCACCACTTAGCCAAGATAATTCTTCTTTGGCTCTTGTACTGAATGCTTCTTTGAGTTGCTTTCCATTTTCAGTAGCTTGTATCTTACCAAGTTGGTCTGGCAAATAAGTATCTCTAGCTTTTCTAGCTTGCAATAAACTCTTGCGAACTTGTGCTTTTGTAACTTCTTTACCTTCTACTTCAGTAACTACATCTTCAGCCGAATATCCGTCTGCCTCAAATAATGTATCCTCAGCCCAAGAAATAATTTCATTAATCTCTTCTGACTTTTTTTGAATACCTTCTAATGATTTGATATTTGAGTAAGGGTTATTCGCAACCTTTGGTTTTGAGTTAAGTATATCATTCTTTTGTTTACTTAGCTCGCCCTCTAGTTTAGCTAACTTTTCTTCTGCTTGCTTTCGTCTAGCAGTCAACTCGCCAAAACGAGCAACAGCTTTACTTCCAAGTTTTTCGGAAAGTTCCCTCAAATCCTGCTCAGACATATCATCTAAGTTGTACTGTGAAAGAACATCGTCAGTATTAGTTTCTTCTGTAGTTTCTTCAGATTCTTCGTGTACTTCTTGAGTTTCCTCTTGTACCTCAGCAACTGGTTCTTCTACTTCTGTTTCCTCTACTGGTTCTAAAACCTCTTCCGTTGACTCCTCTTGAGGAGCTTCTGGTTGAAGTTGCCCTAATCTCCTAGCTGCTAATTGAGCTGGAGTAATGTTTTGTCCCGCTTGATTTTCTTTTAGTGCCTCAGCGACTGCACCTTTGATTTCATCTGTCATATTTATCCACTTTCTTTGCGCCTAAGCGATTGCGATAAATTCATTATAACATACTACCCAAATCGTCTTTTGATATCTTCGTGATTTGCTATCTGTAGTATGTGGTCATATGCAAGAATCATCCCACTAATTTGATGTAAGTCATCATAGTTTGCTTTGTGAAGTTCCGATATAGCCTCTTCTCTAAGCTGATGTATGTTGTTAATAAAGACTGCGAAAGTCTCGTGGTGTTGTAGTGTTTGGATTGATTCTTCTAGTGAAATATTAATCTTCATAATTTATTACAGGATACTCTCTATATTCAGTTCCTTTACGAAGTGGTCTATTAATTTTAAGAACTTCTGGCTCTTTATCACCAGTGTAATTGTATTTTAATATCGTACCCCCATCTTTTGCTTTTTCAAACTGATAACTTTTGAACAATGGTTCTCCATTCTTTTTAGCCCATTCATTATAGTTTCTAGCTCTTCTGTTGGCATGACCTCCGTAAATATACTTCTTACCATCTCTTTTATCTCTACCTGTAACAATGTCAAGAGTTTCCATAAATGCACCTTGTGCATCACCTTCTATGAGTTTTGTTTTAAAATTTTTAAATAAACTCTTTGAGTTCCAATATGTATCAGATGCCGCAAACTGTAGTTCTCTTGGTAATGAGTTCCAATTCTTTTCACCAATTTGTTTTTTTATTTCACGAATGTGGTCACCTGTCATCAAGACTGCTTGGTCTCTAAATGGTAGCTTTTTATATTTTTCTTCTATGTACTTAATACCATATGGATGTGTTGTAGTATTATCTTCTAAACTACCATGAGTTTCTGTGCCTTCATTGAAAGCTAGATATCTATCTACAAATATATCCTCGTACGACCTATCGTCAGTTTTTGGCTGACTACCCAACATCATTGTTGCTAGTTCAATCATAGTGTTTGAGTTTGGATTCCACCCATTTGGGCAGGTTCTGTACCTATTCTACCAATCTGAGCATTCTGTGCTTGTTGCATTTGGAATGTATATTGACCTGCATACTTCTGCATTCTTGCTGCGAATGCTTGGTCTGCCGCCAATCTTTGTTGTACATCAGGTTGTGATGTATATTGCTCAATTACATTCATAGCTATCTGCGCTCCATTAGGTCTTGCAGGCATTTCAATACCAGCAAATATCTTAGCTAAGTCATCTGTTACTTGCTTGATTACTTGGTCTTGTGCTGCTTCTACTGGTTGTAATATTTGGTCAGCTAACACTGGGTCTACTGAGTTTGCGATTACTGTAAGTAAATTATCTACATTGATGCGACCATTCCTATCGAGTTGAGTTAATGCTTGTATCTGAGCTAATTTCTTTTCTTGTGTTTCAGGATCAGTATTAAGAACATCGTAGGAAATGGTAACATCAAAGTTTTCATTTGGATCACCTTTACCGAAATTTTGTGGGTCTGGAGAACCTGTTACTCTAAAGAATATACTATCAGGGCCAAACCTTTGGAAACACTTGTATGCAAGTTTAATAACTTCTGAACTGTGTTTTAAAAATTTATTTACTAAGAACTGTAGCTTGAGCTGACTCATTGCTGATTCATCAAGACCCATAAGTCTGTCTGCTTGTTGTAGCAATGTTTGTTCTATCTCCACAGAACCAGTCGGTGGTGGTGGAGTAGGGCCAAACTCAAGGTCTCCCTTTCGTCTGTATGGAATATATCTTCCCGGCCCATAGTCAGTAGGAGCTTGTCCTACAGGATGCAAGATTGGTGGAACTGTCGCTAAACTATTTCTGTCAATCCTAGAATCTCTCTCCACCTTGACTTGATTCTGAATGCCCCTTAATAAATCAGGAACAGTCATTGTATCATATAGTCTTTTGGAATCCTCCGAATACTTTGTAACTACGATAGGATAATCTTCATATCCATTAAGTAATTCATGTATTGCAAATGCTGGAGCATTCTCATTACCACTGAACTGTTTATGGAATACTGTATAGTAAATCCCTTCTGAACCATCCTCTGGGTCAATTAATCTTTGGTATCCATAAACAAGCTCTATTAATTCTTCGGCTTCGTATCCGTAATCTTGTATTAGATTTGATCGTCTACCTTCTTGTTGTTTCTCAATATCGAGAACATCAACTCCTCTGTAGTTTTCAATCATTTCTTGAACGAAGTCTGCATCCCAACCATCTGTAGTAACTTTTAGTTCTAGCTCTTGTGGGGTGTAGAAGTTTCTCCAAAAACAATATGGTGCTTTCTGTGGGTCAGTCACATATGGTGGAAAGAAAAAGTCAAAGTCAGGTGCAAGTGTTTTGATTTCAGGTGCATTGACTGCTCGTCTTACGATTGGCAGTGTGGCTTTACCATCTCTTCTTAGTTCCTTGATTGCTTGCTTTGCTCGCTTTTCTGTTACTCCCTCAAATGTTTGTTGAAGCATAAATATTAAATCTTGCTCATTGCCTCCTACCTCAATTGCTTTTGCAACCTCTGGCTCTACTAATGCAATCTGAGCTAAATCTAACTCTTGTAAAAATTTTCTATCTTCTCTTTGCCAACCAACATGTGTGACTAAGATTCCTCGTTCTAATAAATAGTTACATCCTAGTTCCATTTCTTCGGTAAACCTAGTAATATAACCAGAACTAATCATCCACTTCAAAAACCCTGAGACAATCTTTGCTCTAGGTAAATCAGAAACCTCAACGGGGAATGCTGATACATTCGCTCTGTTGAGCGAAGACATCATCATTGCTACTATTCTCTGTATCCTTTCATCAATGACATGGGACTCAATATCAGATGCACCTTCCCAAGGGAAAGCATCTGCTCCATGTTTTCTAAGGTCACGACTTTTGCCATTCCAATAGTTTCGTCTACTATCATAGGAGTCACGACATAAATCAAAGTATGGTTCTAGTTCATTTACAGTTTGCTCGTAAGCATGTCGTAGATGATCTACATTGGGTTCTTTGGATATATATGTTAGCGACTTTGAGATTTCTTCTGTATCTGCCATATCTTATTATTGTATCATTTGATTCAAACTATTTGCGGGGGAATCATTTCATAATGGTCATCCTCCAACTCTTCTACATGAATAAATGCTCCTCTTCTTACATGTCTCATATGTTTTGGTGGTATCCTTACAGGTACACAACCATTCTTTTCTTTAATGTGAACGAAACAAAATCTAGGATTTGGGGCTAGGTTTCTTACTCTACCACGATATACTCTAGCTTTTTTAATAGCTAATGGTATATTGTCGTCTAATAAGTCTTGACCTACCTCGTCAATCCAAGTGTTTCTACCTTTTCCTGATATAGATTCTTCTGTAAGAACATTGAATGCTATGTCACTAGCTTGCTCAAAAGGAATTTCATATTCCTTTGCTATTTCTGATAATCTTTTTTTTGCCACTAATATCCCCCTTTGTGTTGCATTGTTGTATTTAATGTTCGTTTTTTTACATGGTCTGGCCCTTCGCCTCCATTCATCATTCGTAGGTATCTTATTACATCAAAAAAATCCTTTAGTGCCTCGTCTGCTTTTCCATTACTTCCGTAGTTTATTAGTGAATCAATTAGGTTACCACAGTCTTCATGTATATAACATTGAGGTCTATTAGCTTCATCAATAGGAATATTAGGATTATAGTTAAACCATTCGTCTAGGGCATTAATACCCATCTCCTCTATTCTACCATCACTAGCAAGAAAGTTCATTCCATAATCATCGAATGCTCTATACAAGTCATCGTTGTTCTCATTTTCTTTTGCAAAGAATCTTGAGTCACCTATTCTTTCAAAAATATTTATACCCAAGTCTTCTTCTACTTCTTTGAACAACTCTACATACCCCTCAACATTTAGTCCTATCTTTTTTGCCGCTGGGCCATACCTCCACTTTGGGTCACCAAAGATTGCCCACTCTCCATATCTATTCCTATCAGGGAACTCTTGTCTGATAAATACATTCTTATCTTCATCTACACCTGCCCATATAGCAGTATAGTTTCTAGCACCTGCTGGGTCTACTACCATATAACAAGTATACTTATTCTTCTCAGATATATCTGGGAACTTCATGCCATACTTGTTTTCTTTATCTCCCAAAACATTTACCTCTGTATTGAACAATGGTAATAATGTAGTCATTGACTTGACTGGCACACCATATGCTCTAACTAGTATCTCTTCTTCTGATGCAGTCTTTAGGTCTTTTGCTATTCGTTCATATCCCCCAAATGGATTCTCGTCTGAATGTAAATAAACTATGGATGCATCTCTCTCGCTACTATACTGCTTCACAGGTAATGACTTATTATTTAACAACTCAGCTTCTCTTGTTTCTAGTGTTTCTGCTCCTTTTAGATATTCTGATATAAATGGTGTGTAGCCATCAATCGGTGTGAATCCTATAAGTAGCTTAGAGTTTCTTGTTGCTAATCTAAATCTAAGAGTGTTTACCAAGGTAGCATCACCCAAGTATTCATCTAACCATGCCCCAAGGTTTATGGCCTTAGGGTTCTTGAACCCAAATTCAAAACCCTCCAAGATGGTCTGATTGTTACTAAACTGTGTATAAGTCTTGAAGTCTACTCTAGTCTTGGTATCAGGAAAGATAAAGCTACTACCTGTAAACCCATTCTGCATAGAGAAGTTTATATACCCCTCAATACTTTTGGTCTTCTTCTTAAACTCCTTGGGCATCATCTCCCATACCGCAGCTTGTTGTACCTTTACAGATGTATCAGCATTTTGCGAAAAGCAAACAATATGTCCATTGTTATTCTCCATGACTGACTGCATCATTATCTTTGCACAACCTGTAGTCTTACCACTTCTGTTACCCCCTAGTGTTAAACACTCATCAAATTCACCCAACCCATCCCGGATTCTATTCCAACCATTGAGATCAAACCCATATCTGATTGGGTCATCTATTGATGCTTCTATCCTACCCTCGTGGGCTTTGTGCAAATCAACCAACAGATTTGGGTCTTTCTCACCTAAGAGAACTATCTCCTCATCACTTGGGGGCTTGAGGATAGGGTGGTTAGTAAATCGTATCTCCATCCTCTTCTTCTTCTATTTCTTCCTCAGCCCAAATGATATCAAGGATATCTTCCTTACCCTCCATATCATCTTTGGTTTCTTTCAATAACATTCTACCTACCTTATGATTACTATAATCATAGAATAAATCACCATCATCATCCATGACTATAAACATATAATTACTAAAGTGTTCGCCCAAATTACCACGAACCCTATCAAACAACTCATCGTAATCTTCAGTTATCATCTACATCTATTACCTCACCCTTGATTTTCTTTAACCTAGCTTTTGCGGCACTTAATGTATCCTCGTAATCTTGTTGAGTATACACCTTTCTGTCCTCAGTTATCTGTGTAGCCTCACCCCTAGCAGTTAATGCTTCCCTACCTGCATTAGCCTTAGCTATACTAAGCTCTTTCAAATCCCTAAATGTAACATCTAGCTCGCCTCTTTCCATCTTACCACGAACCTCTTCTACTAAATCCTCCTCTAAGCTACTTAGTTGTAGATAGTTTTTGGCGGCTATCTGCCCTGCCATCTCCTTGAACTTACCGAAATAGTCTGCATAGTCTACCAATACACTGACTACACTGTTACGATCATACTTGTACTTCCTTATAATCCTTGTCTGAGTATTACCTGTAGCAAACAAATACAATATATTGGCCACCTTCTCTGGATTGTAGGTACTAATACTCTTGGTGTGAAGTCCTATCTTCTTCTCAGACACCTCACTTATGGCTTCCCTTATTTGTTTTATAAGCTCTTCCTTCTCCATTGTGAATAATTATTTACACTTTTTACTTGACAGTCAAGATAATATTAATGTATACTTCATTCAGTGTACATAATGATGCTCCTATTCATAAGTATTTGGTAGTCGGTAGCTACTCTCTTACCAAAAGAGAGTGTACTTAAGTATACACCATAATAGTTATACGAAGCCCTTTGAGCTTTATATTTTTTTAAGGGCGAGTTTATGATATATACAGACACCACCGGGATGCCCTCCACCCCCTCCACCACCATTATTAACTTTGCAGTAACTTTTCTTAGGGTTTTCTCGTGGACTTTTCTCCATACTATATGAATGCAGACTTTTTTCTCATTAACCCAAATGTATCTTGGTCGGCTACCCAGAATTTTGAGGTCAGTCATGTCGGAGGGATTGCCGCAAAAAATCCTTCCAGTTTTTACCGATAAGTTCTCTCCTATTTAGGGGGTATCTTTTGGGGCGCATTTAGGGGTTGACAAAAAGGCCAACTCTGTTAGGGATCGAAGTGTCCTTAACTTAATGAGGATATAACTTAACTAAAAATATATGAAAAACACACTCAAAAAACTTAAAGCAAGGTTGTTAAGACCTTTAAAAAGATATATAGACTATCGCATAGACATAGTTTTAGATAATTACGAGCAAGCACAATCAGACTTGGAGTCTAAGGTTGATAACTGTGTAAGCCTCGATTGGTTCTCAGAAGAGATTGAAGAGACTAATGCATTCCAAATGCTGAGGTGCGAAGTCGAAGACCTTAGAGAAGAAATTAAGGAAATAACTAAACAAAAAGAAGATTTAGCCTACCAATTAAAGGGGGCAAACTTTTGGCTGAAGGAGAATTTGAAATGAGTGATTATTTTACACGAAGAGACGAGATGCACGACTATATCCTTGATAATGGTATAGCCACAGAGAGCGAGATTGCCCTTGTGACTGCAATCAATGGTTATAGTTGTGAATCCTTAGATAGTATCATTAAAGTTCAAACAAGTATGGACTATGAACAAAATATAGAAGCCGACATTTATGAGTGACCCAATACATATATCAGAAGTT
>Ga0209645_1000131_pt1 | contig 37655 bp, 41 predicted proteins | sample ETNvirenome_6_30_FD_184070 | JGI IMG/M metagenome (GOLD analysis project Ga0209645, IMG submission 184070) | Marine viral communities from the Pacific Ocean - ETNP_6_30 (SPAdes) (version 2) | ecosystem: Environmental > Aquatic > Marine > Oceanic | place: Pacific Ocean | collected 2013-06-19
GTCTCCATTATCGCATCTTTTAGTGCAGATGTTCTGTAGTTATCGAGGTTAGTATCCTCAAAGTTTAAAAATTCTGGTAAAACATATTTTACAAAGACCTTAAGAATATTACCTGATTGATCTTTTATTTGAGTTATCAATATTCTAAGCGGAATCTTGTATTCGTTGATATCTAGCAGTTCTTGTTCTCCGACGCGGAAGATATTGTCTGATAAAGACTTCTCAAACCGAACCTCATTGGACGCAAATGTTTGATAAAACTTTTCGCGCAGACCTGACCAACCTTCAGTGCTTGTTTGTCCAAACTTACCGAGTGGTACCGCTTTTCTAATCATGTTGCCTTCAGACTCCAATATCTTAAAAACGAACCTTCTTTCGAATCCCTCGACTGTTTCAGGGGTGGCTTTTAAAAGTGCGTTTCGCTCGTAGGCCCGGTCGAGGTGAATATCCCCATTGTCAGTACTAACGGTTTGGGTAGCGTCGTAGCTGAAATACAACTGTCTATTTAGTGCGGCACCTATGTCTGCTACATCGCTGTCGGACATCTGACCTTCGGGGCTGTACGTTGTATTCCCGGGCTGGTTGAAGATCGGGGATGCATCTGCGATAAGATCAATAACTGTCTCTTCCCAGGTTTCTATCTCCAAATCAGGGTTGGATTCCGTAAATGTGTCAAATTTTTCTTTGGAAACTTTTCCGGCTTCGTTGAGAAATATCATGTCGCGATTACCCGATACACCCGGTCTGTCTCTTGTCACAAAATCTTGTGTTCGAGACGGGAGGGTCGTTGATCGAAACTCATGACCCTCATGAGGTCCCAACTTATTATCATCTTCCACCTTAGACTCGTAAAACAATAATTCAGCATTAGAGAGTTCGTTTTCTGACATATCTTCCAGCCTCTCAGTTTCAGAAAGTAGATATTCGGCGCGTCCGGGCTGAATATAGAAACGGTCATCAAAAACCTGGGATGTCTTAAATGACTCCTGTAAGACGGAAAAAATCTCTGTTTCAGATTCGCCATTGAGGCCATAACCTGGCTCCTCTTCTCCTGTTGTCATGACATTAAAATAATATGCATCTTTTTTTTGCTTATTGGTTTCGTACTGGGTGGCAAATTTGTCGGCACGTTCGGCTTCAGTGCTCATCGTAGATGATATTGATGGACTCTCCTTGAACAATGCAGAAAAGGGGTTAGAGCCGTCAAATTCATACCGGGTCCTAGTTCTAACTATCGCCTTTGCAGGCATTCGGTCTTCCATTGTTTTGGGTAGGCCATGGACAAATGCCATAGTGGGGTCGTGTATCTTCCTCGTAAGGTCGTGAATATACCTGTTTAGCTCCGAATTATTCTCCAAAAGTGATCGAATAACCTCTGAAAATTCGCCTACTGATAAAAGCTCTCTATTTGGAAACTCATCATTATCTTCGAATAAGTTTATATCTATGGAGTCAGGATTAGCAATGTCATATGCAGCGATGTTTGGCAAGGCTATGTTTGTGGAATCTGCGATTTGCTGCAAGTTAGGGAAATTTTCTCTTAACTTGGTATACTGCGACGAAGCGATTTCTGCTGGAGAACTATTAAAATCCCTTAATGGGCCCTGAATTCTTATATAATTTTCTAAGAATGAAAAGTTGTTTTTCCTAAACTGTATCACCTCATCCTTTAAAATATTGGATTTCCACTTTCCTTCTGAGTTTTTTTCTTCCGGCACAGAAACCAGGTGCATCGTATCCAAAAACCAAGTAGAGAAATCTATTCTTGCATCATTCTCAAAAAGATTTTTAGATATATCTGATATTATTGTGTCTGCATTACTCAAAACTATTTTTCTAAGGGCTGCCGACCTGTTGTTTGTACCCGATACTCTAGCTAGTGTTTCGTCTAAGTGCTGTCTATTATTTGTAAAGAATGGCTGCAACTCTATTTGCCTGTCAACGTGCTCTACCATAAATTCTCTAAAAAACTTATTTCCTTTTACAAAGTCGATGTCCCACACTGAAAAACATATTGCTCCCTTTAGTAGCATTTCTGTCAAACACATTCTGACAAATCCAACTAGTGACGTGCTCATCATTGCCTTCTCAAAGGCGCCTGGGGCACTATAGTCGATTAATAGTGGAGAGTTTTCAGGACTCGCATACTCTCTCATATACTGTTCTGGGAATAGTTGTGTCACCATTTCATCAAAACTAATTGCTCCATATTTTAGCAGATTGTTCGGGTTTCTATAACACCCTCGGCTCGGGTCGAAATAGAATTTACTTCTAATTTTAAGGTCTAACCTGTTGAGATAATCCGGATCTTCGAATATCCTTGATGACCTCACATTGTAGGCCATCTGTTCTAATGTCCCCTCATACGCCTGTCTGAATCCAGGGTATGATAGTCCTGAAGTTAAGCTCTCTACTTCTTCTATCGCCTGGTTAGCATCTCTGCTTGAGTACTCTGAATATTTAGACTTTAACAGGTCTTTAATGATACTCGAATAAGCGTTCATTCTGACGCTAGTATCACTCTGTTCGCTTCTTAAGTGCTGTGGGACTTCCTCACAAAAAGAAAAATTAAGAGTCTCATCCTGTGTTCCCAAGAAGAAATCATCTTTAACACTTACGTTGTTTCTGATAAGAACTCTGGAATCTTGAGGCGTCCCATTGGGATCTGGGATGGTCTCGTCTCTAGACTCAACAAACGTACTTTCTCTTAGTTGCTCTACCGGGTGAAGCAGAGTTGTCTTTATTTGATCTTGGCGACGAGAATTAACCTTGATTAATGTGTCGTTCCTTACTTCATCCTCTGTTATTTCATAAAATTCAGATATTCCCTTTAAGAACTCTGAATCCGTCTTGTTCACAAATGCTGCTTCCGTGTTGGAAGAAATATCCTCTTGTAGCTTTTGAAGTAGTTGATTGAGCTTGTTAATGTAGTTTGTGTTTAAGGTTATTATATCGGCACCCGAGAGGTCTTGTCCCTTGAAGATTCCCTTTGTCCAGTCAAGGTAAGTTGACATGGTCCTGGTCCTTTCATCTAGTTCGCCGGCAGATAGTGGCAGCATGTAAGTCCACACCGGTGTTAATTCTGAAAGTCTAGATAACTGTTGCACCTCACTGTCTGGCTTGTTCTCTTCTTCTAGATTATACTTCTCAAGGAGAGAATTAGAAATGAGGGAGCCGGCTGATGCTTCTTGCATATTTTCTTTGACTGTGTACACTTCAAATGGTGGAGTTTTGCCGTTGTTGTACAGCTTCTTTTCATAGTCGTCCGCAAGTATCAGAACTGCCCTTCGCAAATCCAAAGTAGTTCGTAATTCTGATAAGTTACTGAGATTTAAGTTTAATTTTGAGAACCTCTGCAGGTTTGAGACTGCTCTTTGGACTTTCATGTTTGCTTCTGAGTTGTAAATGTCGTCGTCCTGTGTTGCAATACCCGGAACACTGACATAGTAAGAAGACACATATGAGTTAACAGATGTAACAAAAGACGTTTTTGCAAGCTCCAGTGCAGATCTTGCTGCGATATTTGCCGCTTGTTGCATTATTGGTTCTGGGGTGGAAAATATTGGATTATTTTCTAAGCTCTTGAGGTCTGGTAACAAGTCCTGCAAGGATCCAGCTTCTCCAAGATGGCGAAGGGCGGCTGCTTTGCTCGCTAGTTCATTCTGCGCATGCAGTGCGGCTTCTTCTATCTTTTCGACGGGGACGTTTTCGCCTCTTTGGGCTGCAAGTCTCAATTGATTCATAAGACCAAAGACATCACTGCAGGTGTCTGCATCTGAATCATATCTTGACAAGTCCTCACAGATCTGTGGATCCACGAAAACTCCTATAGTTATGAAAAAATCTCTTATCGATTCTCTCGTAGAAAACTCCGCTTGTAGACCGAAACTCTCTGACAGGGTTTGGACGACCTGATAAACTTCTTCGTTTACTGGCTCTCCATTAAATAACGCGCATAGTTCTCTTGGGCTCAACATTCCCATGAGAGCATCTATGAAATCTTTTGAGCTTTGCGTCTTTTCCACAGGAATGCCAGTGCTAAGAAACCCGTCTGCAAAAGCGCGTTGGACCTGTGGAGATACATCTGACGCTGCGCCGTACACACCCTCTATAAATTTATCTTGACAAAATGGCGTACTTAGTATGTCTATTATGCCTTTTACGAAAGTACACAACACGCGGTTGCCTATTGATTTTAACAAGTCTAGATATTCATCTTTGTCTAGTCCTGGTAGCTCGATTGTTGGAAGCCGGGGCCAATCGATGGCTCCTATGTTAGGAGTCTGTATTTGCACGTCCGGAAGACCTAGACACGCAACGTACTCACACAACAACTTTTTAAGATTTAATTGCTTCTTGAGATACAACTCTACGTCTTCTGGAGTGCACTCTTCGCCTATTAGAGGCAGAGCCTCTTCAAACCCAAATGCAGACTCTGGGTTTGTAGTCTTAAATATCTTTGAATCTGAAGACTCGTCATCTTGATTTGGCAACCTCTTTTTGAACCCATCCACTATGTCTTGTTTTCTTTGCTCTAGCCAATTGTGATAAGGATTGTATTCATTGGGCTTCTTCTTTTCTCTTAAGCCTTTCGTATACTGAAGTATGTATGCCGCGGCTCTTGGTTGGGCAAACGGATCATCACAAGGTGCGGCGAATGATACTTCTTTGACACTAAGGGCTTCTAAGTTTCTAAGGTAGTGGACTGACCTCGGTTCAAGTAGAGACCCCTCCATCCTTCCATATTGCCTATCTTGAGTTGCATTGTTATTCTCTGTGAAACCTATACGATTAAGAAAAACCTTGTAAAAACTATCGGTTGCAAACAAAGGACTCCTAAGCGAGATTGCTTTGATCTTGGATCCTGAAGGTGCATTTCCAAACTTTATTAACAATATTGTGTCATCTCTTAATAGAACATCTTTTAGCTTTGGCTCGATTGCCTCAACTTGTTTAAAGACAGAGTCCGGTCCGTCATACGTCCTAATAGCTGTGTCTATATTAAATGGAATTGTGGCCATCCTTTTAGATTCCGTCTTTGCGCTAAAGGTTGGATCTCCCTCTAATACAAAATTGTTTTTCAGCTCCTCATCTGCTATGGCAAAATTTTTACTTACTGACTCACATCGGGTAACTAAATCAGGAAAAGATATTTCTAAGTCGCCGTCTTCTCCTTGGTTCTCCTGTGATCTCACTGTGCGCGCTCTTCTTTGGTTCTCCGCTGCCTCAAGTATGTTACTGGTGCCTTGAGTGATCATATCTGTCATTTCACTTTCTGTGAGTGTACCTTTTCCAAATATTCCCAGGTCGACCTCGATTCCGTCAATATCCATTTGATCTTCTTGTGATCTTAGCGCTGCCTGACGAATTTTTCTTGATATCTCAAGCTTCTTTTTTGCCGCGAAAGACCGGTATTTTTCATATTGTATTCTTGCCTGTTCTTGTGTCAAGCCTTCGCCGTCCATGCAAAAAGTGTCTCTTTGTATTTGTTTTTCTTCTTCCAGGTCCAACAGAGAAGTTGGCAAGAACACAGTTCCCGAAGTCATCTGCTCTGCCTCTATATCTTGCAAATTGTCCAATCTTGTCTTGCTTACTTCAAAATATGCCCTGTAAACATCTCCCGGGCGCAAAGATGGTGCTCGGAAGTCTATAAAGTTTATAAGCATTGGGCTAATTTGGTCTGGTACCTTCTTCTTGTAATGTTGAAGTACTTTCTCTAATGCTGAATTCTCTAGCGACTGTCTCAGTTCTAAGCTTATGTTTTCAAATTCTGGTAAATTCTGAAATGTGTATTCTGTCTTATCAAAAAATCCTATCTTAAAATTTGTTATCTCGAATGGGTCTTTGGTAGTCAGGTGGCTAGGTTCTACAGCCTTTGCTATCAGATCCATTCTCTGGCTAGGTGATAGATCATCTGGAACCACGGTATTAAGATCAGAAAGGGTCTGCTGAGTTGCTGCATATAACACACTATCCACGACTGAGCCTTGTACTGACGGTGCCGCATACTCAAAAAAGTAAGTATTTGTAACTTCTGCTCGCTTAGCCCATTTTTTAAATTCTTGACTCGAATTATTAAAACTTTCCATCAGTTCAGCCGCGGGACCAAGGCGTCTTCTTGCTGCGATTCTCCTTATAGTTCCTTCTTCCGGACGTGCCACGGCGCCTCGGGTGATGAGGTCATAAAAGTATTCAGGTAACTCCTCTACTGGATGCTCTTCCGCACTAATAAAACTTCTATTGCTAGGCGTCGATGAAGGTCTCCAGCCATGTAGGATTGCTATCGTTGCTTCGCTAATCCTTCCAAAGTCCGAATCGAAAGAATTAAGAGAAAGCTGTATTGCTGCATAAACATCTTCTTCCTTTGATATAGTCTTTACGATTCCCATCCGCTCCCAGTAGTAATTTAAAATCAAAATTTGATTTTTTATCTGGAAATTCATTAGCGACATCTTGAGAGACTTGTCAAAAGTGATCAACGAGTCCAACGAAAGAGGGGTGCTACCTTCACAAGAAAACCACTGTGTGCCAATAGAGGTATCATTCGGAGAATTATCGCTAACTGGGACTTGGTATACGTCTCCTAGGGCGTACTTTACTGCGGCGATGTCCTTACCTCTTTCTCCGGTGCCTCTGGAATAGAAAACTATCTCTTCTTGTCCCACTGTGATCTTGTATATTCGCTTGTTTCTCGTTGACATCCTTTTGTAACCTCTTAATTGGTAGTATTGTATGAGCTATTTATGTGCCTCGGGTCTGCTGTGTTAGCTAAATAACTAGCCTTTATAGCAGTAATATTGTTTTTCTCTTTCGATATTTCACTTTGTACGTACCTAAACATGTTCACTACTGTCTTTACGCCGTGAGGCTTTCCGGTTAAGGACCAGGTGCACTCGATTCCATAAAACGGACTAAGATGTTTGTGGGCAGCAAGAGTCTCATTAAATTTTGCCTGCTCTGTGGAAAACCTCATCATTATTGTTAGCGCTGTACTTACCCTATCCAGAGTCTCATCTAAGCAATTTAATAAATTTAGACCCAAAGGTATTGGCTGCTGGGAGTTTACTTGATTTTGCGCCATCAGGTGAATACCTCCCGCTATTGGAATAGTTTCTCCCTGAGAGTTCCTCTCCTCTCCGGGGCCTCCTGTGACCAGTTTTAGGTCTTCTCGGGCGTGCATTCTAACCTTATCTGCCTTTATCATTATACCAGAATGTGGTAATTTTGCTGTGCTCTCTTCTATGGTACCATCTATTTTCTTGATTATGTTCTTTTTTATACCGAAATTAGAGTCCATATTGGTCATCTGACTTATATAGATTCTTGCCGCATCCATTGCATACCCTGGGTGTGGAGCGGTAAACCCTGCTGGTATTTCTCCTGATAAGTTTTCTGCTAGTAGTTCTGTTATATTTTCTTTTGTACGAAACAAGGGACCCAAGGTAAAGCCCTCTTTTTGTATGGGAAACGGGGCCCCTCGGCCGACTACAATATCGATTGCGCCGGCGCCCATGTAGTCCGAATAACCAGAGAGGCTGTTTGTTTCATCTACACCCTTTTCATGATTGTATCCACCGTCCACCTCTCCGATTCCGGAACGGTCTCGCCCAAATACAATAATAGCATTATTGTCAACTTGTCCCCTGATGATCTTGTCGCCCGGGCGCGAGAAAAACTCTGGTACTGGCTCGGAAAGCAGACTTTCATATTGACCGTTGTTTCCTCTCTCGAAACCGGGCCAAGATACATGTGACTTTCCATTTATACCTTTTCTAAAAATAGGGTTGCTCACTTTCTTACACCTCTCGTCCTATATTCGCAGCATCCATCGAACTAATTAAATCGCGGGTCTTCGAAGCACTAGCAAAGGGACTCTTTTTGATGGTGTCTTTCACTTTTTTCTCGTACTCTCTTGATGCCATTTCTAACATTTTTTTCAGGGGCATGTCACTTTTACCGGTAGCTTCCGAGCCTGCTGATACAAACTTTCCAAACTGGAGGTTGTTAGGATCATGAAATTTAACTTTGCAATGTACCATGTTACTTCCTGTTTTTTCTTTCGCTCCATAAAACCGATACAGCGACTCAATCTTATCCTGAATCATATTTACAACTCCGATTCGAACACTCTTCGTGTCTAACACTTCACTGATTGTTTTTAAGTCTGAATCTTTTGTCTCTTTATCTTTATTTGTTTGTAATTTTTCTATTTCCTTTTCAGAATGACGAAGTTTATAAAATACTTCCATCTCCTCCAAAGAAGGCAACGTTAGATAATCAGTCACGTTTGGGACGTATACAAAATATTCGTACACCTTTGTTTCTTTCTTGTCTCCTATTAGAGATTCGCAAAATGCTTGGCTAGTTCTACTTATTAGCTCACTAACTTGTAAATCTCTACACATAAGTACCATTCCGTTAAGGTCCTTGGATAGATCAAACTTTAAATCTGACTTTTCGTTTAGTTCTTTTATGTTATTCATCACGAAAGAATAGAACGTTTCATTTCCGCTGGTGCTATCGTGTTGAGTTCTCTTTGGCGTCTTTCCAAGGTTCTCTGATACGTTTTTGTCTATTGGAGTTTTTTGCGTGGTCATTCTTCTTCCTCACTTGAGTTTATGAGGTCGAAAAGCTCTTGCTTGTCTAGTTCGCTTATGCCCTGGTCAGCGTTTGATTTTTTCTGCACTAGTGCTGCGAGCTTCACTAGTTGCTCGTTTGATCTCTGGAGGGTCTCTAGGTATTTTGCAGCTACGAGACCTACTTCCTTGTGGCGATCTTCCGAAACTGTCATGTATTTCATTAGAGTCATCAACAAAGTTTTTGTTGCTGCTCGATCGTCAGTGATGTTTTTCGTGGCTTGCTCAATAAATGTTTCTAATTTTTTATCCATACTTTTAAATAGATATTGACAATATTTATTGCCTATCCCACTTATTCTTGAAGACTCTGTATTTTTCTCTTAATTTATTGAGATTATTAACAACTTGCTTAGTGTTTAGTCCCGTTAACTCCCTCAAATATAAGTACACTGCTTTTTTGTTAAAAATCTCAATGTCTTCGATATTATGCAACAAGACTTTTACCGCTTCTAGTACTGCTTTTTCATTGTGTTTGAGCGACCCGGTATCCCATGCATCAACCTGAGTTAAGAGACAATTCCAGAATTCCATCTCCTCTCTTTTCTCAGAATAATCAACTACATCCGATGAGGTTCCTAGAGAGTCTGATCCGCCAGTCTCGACTATGTGCTCATAAGATGTTTCTCTTTTAAGTCTCTTAGAGTTCGTTTTTACTTTATGTATGAACCAGTTCTTGGTCACTACAGAGAAATAAGAAAAGGCTTTTGAGCCCTTATTTGGATCATACTTGTCTAAAATAGTTGTAAGCCAAACCTTGCAATCTTCTCGAAGTGGGTCAATGTTTGGAAGAGTGTTAAACTTGTAAGTGAAGATTATTTTGTTAACCATCTCATTAAAAGCAGGTTGTATCAATGATGCATACAGTTTTGTCTTTTCTTTCCTACATGATGAGCTAGCATACTTTACTATGGCCTCTTCATGTATTTTTGTAAAATAATTATTCTTCGTTCTCTTGCGTCGCTTCTTCTTCAGTGGCAAAATCGCCCTCCTCGTCTAAAATAAAATCAATCTCGTCGATGTTCTTAACTACTTCTCTGGCGTGATCCAAGAGAGCGCTCAGTGTATCGTCTCCATAGAACATCTCTAATTCATAAACCGACTTTGCGTGATTAGCAAAATCAGATACCATAACCGAGATGCTCTTCATATCTTCACTCATGTTTTCTACGTTCTTTAGCAGCCATCTTATGTAGACCACCAACAAAACAGTGAACGGAAAACATGTCCAAAATAACCAAAACCACATTATAATTCCTCTGACTTTAATCTATTTTTTTCTTCTTTGATATCGCTCTTGACATCTTCGATATATTTATCTACTACTTTGCCAGCCCTTGAGCCAGTCTGCGTGGTTGTTTTTTGAGCTTCTCCAATGGATGGTACCTTAAACACATGTTCAGAATAGCACTTCACACATCTCTGGTTTTCAAAAAACATCCCATGTCTAATCTCGAACTTGTGCTTGCAGTCGTCACAACTATACACATATAAGGGCATCAGTCGGAACCTGATGCTCTGACTACCGGGGAGAACTCGTCCTCATCTACCTTAAAGCTCGGCGGATTCTTGACAATCAACTCTCCATTAGTGGTACCCCACCTCTTGGATGTAGGGTCCTTGTCGAACTGAAACGACTGAAGTACGGGGACAATGTCCGTTTGCTCCAATAGTGCTTTCTGAAGGGCCATCATGATAGCTCCCATTGCTTGATTTGATAACTTCATTTTACTTTACTCCTGATTGAAAAATGTTTCTGAATTGATGTTTTTGTCGTCTATGAATAGATCGTAGATCGGTTTCCCCAAGTGTAGTTCATGATATTTGACTCCCCACTTTACGAATTGTTGCTCTGTCACTGATCTCCAATCAATTCCAGAACCCGTACCTCTAGCTGTCCAATAGACTATTCTATCACCATTATCGTACATTTTGTTAATTTTTTTAATGTTTTTTTCTATGGGAACTGCCTTATTATAATCTCTATCTTCTGGACTGATACAAATAGTCTCGTCAATGTCTACATATACGATCATTTATTAACATCTTCTCTTTCGTAAAAATAATCACTCTTGTCAAAAGCTCGTGAGCACAAAACCAACATAATCTCTTCACCTGTGACATATTCCTGCTGAGACCACACCATCCTATCTAAAAATGCTACGTCTCCCGGATTTAAAATAACCCTCTTTTCTCCGTCTTTTGACACCAAATCAACGATAATTTGACCCTGGATACAAAAGAGATACTGTTGGTCCTCATAATGGCCGTGCTTGCCTCTAACCTCACCTTTTGGTACCTTGCTTATATAATACATCCTTCTAGGTATGAACGGCAAGTCTGTTAGTTCCATGTAACTTAACATGCCTCTTGTTTCGTCTCCGTTATGAGATAGCATTCTTCACCTCCTTGACAACTAGTTCTACGTCCTTTTCTGACATCTTCTCATGATATGGTATACTAACAGTGGAGATCGATTCTACTTCTGATAGTGGCGTTGGAGATGTAGGCGCCTTGTAGCAGTCTATTTCCTGAACGTTTCTATAATGTATCCCAGTCTGTATTCCTTTTGACTTCATTGTATCCATGAATTTGTCTCTATTTGGAACTCGTATCCTGTAAAGATGCCTGCTTGTGTTTGATAACCCAAACTCAGAATTATAAATCTCTCTTATCTCATCATATCTTTGATGTTTTTGGCTTAGTTTCTTAAAGTTTTCCATAGCAACATATGCTTGAACAGAGTTCATGTACATCTTCCATCCGGGTAGTATGATTTTTCTTTCCCAACTATTGTCCTCAAAAGTTGCACCATATTGAGATAGCGTTCTTAATCTATCTATTTTGGACTTGTCATTTGATACTATCATGCCGCCGTCGATGCTCCCCACTGGCTTTGTAGGGTAAAAGCTAAAAATCATTAAATCTTCGTCATTAGCCTGATCTAGGAATTGATTTTTGTCCAATTGTTGGGCTGAATCGATTATCTTGTAATCTTCGAATTGATGCAGGATATAAGAGTGTCCCACCCAATCTATGTCGTCTGAATAAGTAACAGCGTGACCCGATGTTATAATTGCGTTTGGCACCACTGGAGGGATGATACAAGGTATCTTGACTTCTGTTTTTTCCTTCTCCAAGAGAGATAAGAAAATAGCCATAGTAGCGCTATGAACTGAAACTGCGTATTTAGCCCCTACAAATTTTGCTATTGTTTCCTCAAAATCTAAAACGATCTTATCGTTGAGTAATGGGCGGAATTGTGATGTGTCAATGACATAGTCGTTGACGTGCATTAAATTTACCATATTTTTATCTTCCCTAATAATATATCTTTGAACATTATCCAATCTGAAATCTTTGCTTTTACAGGGTCTGAAAATGCTGCTGGCTTGTTCTTTTCGAAAAAGTAGTGGCCAGACCAAGCGAAAGGATATATAACGAACGGAACAATTGGAATCAAGTACCATAGACCGTAATTTATTATGCCCACAACAGACAGAATTGTAAAACATTGTCCAATGAAATGCAACAGTCTACAAGTTGGGTGTTGGTGTAGCATTAAGTAATATTGATAATACTCTTGTATAGTTTGTTTATTTTCACTCATATTTTTAATTTTTTAAATGTGTTTATATTATAATACACATCATCCTCTAAGTCAAGTTTAAATTTAGAAATATTCTGAACCACTTCCCTAACAGAGTCTTCTGGAGTGTGCTTTGGGTCAAAATTTAGCATTCTTTTTATTTTATCGTTTGATGACAGGTAGTTTCTTACGTCTTCCTTCTGTTGGATTTCTAACTCTACATTGTGTCCAAAGTTTACAAGTTCAGACTTTATCCTATCAGCCAAATCTCCAATTGTATAGTTTTCAGTACAAACATTAAATACCTCAGAAATTTCCTTCGGGGCTAGGGCGGCTGCGGTGTATGCATCAACCACATCTCTTATGTCTATAAGTGGTCGCCAAAGCTTTGGATTGTGGACTGTTATCTTGCCCTTGGTTAATGCAAACTTGGTCATAGTGTTGACAACCAAGTCAAACCTCATCCTGGGGGACCAGCCACCTACTGTACCTTTCCTCATCGCGATGGGTCTAAAGTTTTCATCCGCCATGTTCATGATAGAGTACTCGGATTGTAATTTAGAGATTCCGTATGGATATTGTGGTGCGACCTTTGAGTCTTCCGACATGATTTGATTTTTCGTAAAACCATAAACGCTGCAGGATGATGCGTAAACATATCTAGGTACACCTGCCTGTTTCGCCATGTACGCCAAATATGTAGGTGCTGCAGCATTTTCTACAAAGTTTTTCTTTGGGTCAAAGTTCGCCATCGGATCGTTGGATAAACCTGCAAGGAAAATAACAGCATCAAACCCCTCTAGATCTGATTTTTGAAGGGTTGTTAAATCTTTTTTCACCTTCACGATATCATCTTTTAAGTGATCTCCAAACCAAAAATAGTCCACTACGGTAACTTCGTGCCTTAAGTCACAAAGGTGATTACTGAGCCTAGTGCCTATAAAGCCTGCTCCGCCTGCAATTAATATTTTCATAAACATTCCTCCCTGAACATGTCATAATATTTGTACCACGCCTTGACCGCGGGGTTTTCATTCATAAGACAGGCGTATCTAATACAATTTTTGTTTAGATCGTCACCGTCCCATATGGGGCCCCAAGGCTTTCTTCTGCCGGAATAATGTATTACTTTTACTTGGTCGGCACGTTGCACATACGCGTTGGGATCTCCCTTTCCGCCGCCGCCGAAATCCTGAAAATTGTAAAGCTCAGAAATGACCTGAACGTCTGGATTTCTTGGACTAAAAAATTGCTGACAGGTCACTTGATCTCCGTCGGGACGGTTCTTGATTCCTGTACTAACCACTGCATTAATCATATCTTTGTATGTCTGACCTGTTAGATACTTCTTACCTGCGACAAGAATTCCTAAGTTTGGAAACTTCCAAACTATTTCCTTGGGACTTTCAACGATATCTGAAAAATCCCCAGTGCACAACATGTCTGCATCTAGATACACACTCCTCTCATATCCAATCTGAGCAAAAGTCTCAAAAGACAAATACACATCGTAGTTACCTGGTCCATAGATTGTCCTAGGTATGTGACTGTAAAAACTGGAATCCATGGGCAATGAGAATTTAGTGTCTCTATATGCCTTTCTTATTAGGTTTTTACTATTTTCGCTTAGATTGTTGTACGGAACAACGACGTCACAGTCATCGAAGACCTTCAGGTTCTTGCTTATGGAATAAATCAGCACTGCAGTTGCTAAAGCAAAATCGTCCGAAGACGGGATACATATAATATTTTTTTTCATTTTTTACACCTTGTTTAAGTAGTCTGCCATGGGCTTTTTAAAATCCGGCAGCTTATCGAAATCTTGTTTTCTAATTTGACCTCCATAGGTTGTTTGCCACTGAGTCGGGTGAACCGAATAATAAGCAGTCATTAACAACCTTTCTCCTTTTGTGACCTTTCTTCCTTTGTGAAATCCGTTCGTATTTCCCATGATCAAATCTCCGACGTTGCCAGTTAGATGTTTTATCTTGTCGCGACCATAGATGGATGATATCTCACTCTCACTTCTACGATATTGAGTTCTCCAGTTTGGAAATTTATCGATATGACTACCCTCTACGTACGTAAATGGGCCATTGTCCATGTCAACGTTATCCAAGTAGAAGAAGAACTTTATAAATCTAGGACTATCTTTGTCACAATGAAACAGAGTCGTCTGACCGTTTCCTGGTAGTTGACTTTCTGAAAGCGTTGTTGCTTTACTTCTCCTTACCTGAACATTGTTTAGTGTTGGCAGGCATCTGAAATAGGCACTAGCCAAATCGACCACCTCATCATCAAACACAATGTCAAAAACCCCAGGAAGGTTCACAAGGGGATGTGCACATTGCTCGGTGTACTCGTCTTGATATTGCAGTTGACCAAGGTCTCGAACTTTGTTAAATTGTTCCTTTATTGGTGTTAATCGCTCAGGGCTCATAAAAGACTCAACCCTGGAGTAACCATAGTCGCTGGCATGCTGAGCTACCATAATGTTATCCTTGGATGAAGAGACTGGGTACTTTTCCTGACGCATTGACAAATGTTTTAAGTACTTATCCAGTTCCTGTGAACCACCCCAAGTACAACTTGGACTAACCTTGATTGTTATCACTTTCTACACCCGAAATATTTTCTTCTAACCTCTGGAAAGTCATCAAACATGTGAAATTCGAATTTGACCTTTTCTAGTAACCCTATCTTATTTAGGTGGTATTTTACGAGTTGATGGTTTGATATTCTGCCACTGCTGTCGGTTGGACAATTGGATGGTTTATTGTATTCGTCTAGATTGCTATACAAGTCGAAAAACTTTGAGGAGTTTTCAGAATTCGCGAAAAACCACAAATCTAAAAATCCGTCTTTGCTGTTTGGGAAACCTTTTGTTTGAAGCCTCAATGAGTTAACGATAGGGTGCCTAGCATTTATCAAATCATACAGTGGTCCGCGCCCTCCCTTGAACAGGTCGTTACCGCTAGCATCCACAACAGACGACCACTTACCTGCATAAAAACTATCTTTATCAAAGTTGCTGAAATCTACATCCACCTCGAAAGCCAGATCAAATCTGGAAGTCATAACAAAGTCATACTTGAATCCATTTTCCTTTTCGTATTCCTCTCTCAGTTCGTTAACGACCTTGTTAGAGTACCACCTACTATAGTGGTTGTTTTTCCTGTTTGGATCACCTTTTACATAATCTGGAATATCAAAATAGACCTGAGACTCAAACTTGTGCTTTTTTGGTTTATAAAGTTCTAGTGTTTCCTTTTCCAGTTCTTGGTCCCAGCAGTGTATAAACACATCAACATCATTCTTGTTCATGATGTGACGCTCATAATGTTCGAATCCTTTCTTAAGGACTCTGTATTCGGAATTGTGATTTCCGGACTTTCCCAGTGTGTTTCCTATTTTACCACTAAGACATAACGCTATCTTATGACTCATCTTGCACCCTTTCTAATATTGTATCTATGTCTTTAACATCTTCAGAATTTAAAGCTTTATCATCTATTAAGATATCGTAATGTATTTTACCCATAACTAGCTGATCGTACTTGACTCCCCATTGACTTAATTGGTCGATTGTAAGTTGATATAACTTTGAATACACATCATGCACATTGCCTTTCTGAGTTGACATACCTCTCGCTGTAAATATTACGACTTTGTATCCTGATTCATAGCATTGGTTGCACAACTCTATCATCTTATCTACCGGTTGGCAGCTCTTGTATTTTTCTATGTCACCGACATTACTAGTCCTGATGCACAATACGTCGTCAAGATCGAATGCTATCGTTTTACTGCTCATTTAATATTCCTGATAACCTTTCAGCAACCTTTTTCTTAACAGAGTCATCGATGCTGGGTTTGATTTGAGCGAACTCTGGATCTGAAAAGACATAGTGCCCACAAATAGAGACAAGTTTAATCTTGTTCTTCGAGGGTCGAAAATCGGGTGATACCCACTTTTTCCACTTACCAGAATTATAACATATCTCATAAAATGCATCCAAGTCTTGCTCTAGCATTTCATCAATATAACATTGTGTCTCTATCTGGCCAAACTCTGGTGCGATATTTATAGCTGACAAGCCCAAGTCATAACGAGTTTTTATTTGTTCTGGTGTCAGATAATCACCGTTGTGCTCTTTTGATGAGAGGCCGTATTTCTTGCAAACACTAATCATGTGAGACATCCTACTTTGAGAGAATGTTCCAGTATTTGTCTTGTTCCCCAGATCCAAACCCACACCGGACTGAACCACTGCATATTTTATTTTCTCATATTCTAAAGGTGTCAACTCTTTCTGAAGGCCAGTTATAAGCCTCCCTAACTCTGTAGATGTAAACCTTCTGATTGCTTCCTCTGTGCCTACCTCATATAAAAGATCGGAATTAATTGCGTGCAGATGCTTTATCGTTGAGATTGTGTACTGTATCCCATCTTCCATAGCAGGATACTTCTTCCATGGATCTATATGGACAATGTCACAGTTTGTTGCATCGGTTTCGAATGACTGGAGTCCGTCGTCCTCGTGCAGCCCTTGCAAGGGTCCACCGTGATCTCTCTGTATTATCGCTTTGGAATCTACATATTCCGAAAAAGCCGGCGTTGTCCAATTGTTCACATATCCACCAGTATTTTCTATTTGCCTCCTGGAAGGGATGAACCCCGCTTTAAGGTTGCTATTTTCGTTAAATTCTAAAACCGCGTCTACAACATTTTTAGACATTGGTCCGATGTATAATTTTGGGAAAACATTAGTCATTCTTGCTTACCTCCTCGCTTAACATGCTCTTACCTAAGTAGAACAATAACTTAGAATAAGGATAATGATGTAATGGAGCAATGTTCAAAAAAATCAAAGCTGTCAAAAGACGTACTTTATTTGGATTATAACCATTGTTTTCTATAAATTTAAAAAAATCTTTTTCATTATCAACGAGACAGTTCTTTCTATGAAAGTCAAAAGTAACGATGTTGTCTACGTGCTCAATAGAAAACATCTCCTTATTTATCAGCTCATGAGATATGATCAAACCATGAAGTATTTTTGCCAAATCATAATATATGTCACCATACTGCATGTTGCCACCGAAATCTTGTCTCCAATCTAGGAGATAAAAGTCGCCCGTCTCTGATACCAATATGTTCTCAAAGTGAAGATCTCCGTGGAACTGAACTGGGGCGCCTTCCTGAAGGTCTTTCCAGTTTACTTTTGACAACAGACTTTCTAATGAAGGTACGGTAACACCGTTTATCACATCAAAACCATCCTGCTCAGAGAACCGGTCAAAATATAATGCGACTCTTTTCCTGGTTTTATCTTCGTAAAATTTTCTACAAGTACTCTGAAACTCTTCTTTATTAAAGGTTTCTAATTGTGAGGATGACCAAAAAGACTGTAGATACTTTAAAAGGGATTTAAACACCTTTTTGTTTGTACACTTAGACATAACCTGACCTGTTAACATCCTATAACAATACATGTTTTCAGTATTCGAAGTTATTTCAGGCACAAAACCCTTGAGATCTAAAGCTCTAGATACTCTGTTTAATATAAAATTAGCATCTTTATTGTATTTTATAACTCTGCCGTTGACAAACCATATGGCCTCGTCTTGTTTTTCCAATATCTCTGGCGCGTTGGGGCTCGCTAGTTGCTTCTTTGCGTACTGTAGGCTCTCTAAATTGCCAGTGTCAAACCAAGTAAACTTTCTAGATGAAACTAAAATATCTCTTGTAATCATCTCATTCAATCCGTACGACTCTCCTATTTTGATAGATCCATATTTCCTACCTTCTTCCATGGAATCCCAAAATTGATCGTAATCCTTAATACCTGCTAAGCCTATATATGAATTAACCTTAGTCGAAAGGTCTGCTCCTTTTTCAGAGATTTCGTTTACAGTTGCCTCGTCAATTTTAAGCGTCCTGTATTTGTTTTCTTGTTTCGTCTCAGCATACCCAACCCAGTTGCAATTGGGCTCTGGAATTTCTTCTAATATCACAGTGTCGTTTGGGCAAAAAACGAACGGACACTGCAGATGCCTCTTGCACTCTAAAATGGTAAGACCCAGGCCAGAACCTGGTCCACAATAGTTCTCAATCTGTACAAACGTTATCTTTCTATCCGAATGTGCCATTTGCAAATAATCTTTTAGAACATTTGATTTATGTCCTAGAGCGACAACTATCTCTATGTGTTTTGGAAACTTTTCTATGACATGCGAGATCACCGGCTTGTTATCTATCGACACAAGCGCTTTGTTCAGATTCTTGCTGAACTCTCCCAATCTGGTTCCCAAACCAGCAGATGGTATTAAAACTTTGTACATTGATTTATCCTGTTACCGATTATAGTCGTCCGAAACTCTGACTATATCATCTTCTCCAAAGTAAGTGCCACACTGAACTTCTATGAAAATCAGCTGCTCTTCACTCGTGTTTTCTATCCTGTGCTTACAACCCACTGGAACGAATATGTGCTCTCCTACCGTTTTTGTGATCTCTGTATCATCTAAAGTTACTTTAGCTTCTCCTTGCACAATTATCCAGTGCTCTGATCTCTTGTGGTGATATTGATAACTTGGCCTTTGACCAGGCTCTACAATTATTCTTTTTACCTTGCAATATTCTTCATCTAGCATATTTTCGTACGTGCCCCATGGGCGAGTTTCCTTAAACATTTGTTATTCTCCTTTTTATTAAACTAACTTGTTCCAAGCATTTTCTGGGTTTCTGTCGACTACTCCGGATGTCTCAAATCCAGATGTCCATCTAGGGTCTGCATATTTCTCCACCTCATGAAGAGTTGGCTTGACCCTTATATTGATGACATCCCTATATCCCTCTATCACCGGGTTTGCTCTGTGTACTGCGTTATTCACAAAACTACAAGAAGTTCCTTGGTTTCCAAAAACCTTCTTAGTGGAATATCCTTTGTTTTGAGACAAAAGGGCATCGACCTCTTTGTTAACTCTAGAATTGTTTGCAGGGACGTACCATACGTCCCCTCCAGTGCGAGTAGATTTACCAAGTATACCAGAACCCTCAGGGTTCACAAAGTACTCGTAGGGAGAGTTTCTGTCGTCTTTAACATCAGAAAGATATATGAGCGTCTTAACAACTTCATTTGGGTTATTGTCATAGTGCCAAATGTAAGAACTAACTCTCTCTTTCATCGGAGAAGTTCTGTATATGTATATCTTATCAACATACAAGTTACACATAAACATCTGTCTCTCAAGCGCAGGGACAAGTGCCGAGCAAATATCATCTATTTCCTCAGAAAACTTCCACATGTCATAGTGTTTCGGCATGATTCCATCATCTTTGGTGCCTATCTTGTTGTCAAAATCGTACTTAACCTTGTCGGCAAGAGTAGAAACAGTGGCAGCATAGGTGTCAGATATCTCCGATAAATCAAATTGCCTAACAGGATTTGTGTAGAACGATTGTTCACTCTCCGCATCCCTGTCAATCCCGTTGTCCTTGCAGTATTTTTCTTTGCATTTTTCATAATATTCTGGATAATTCATCATATTTTAAAAAATCCTAATGAAAGCAAACGTAATTTGCTCTATATCCAGATGAATATGCATCGTAAACGTACAATAATCTAACGTTTTTAAAGTATTTGTGCAGGTTCTGCTCTACTTGCATCGCACTTATGTTCATTAGAGGGTGATTAAGAGGTGTCTCAAAAGCAAAATAGTCGCACTTTTTAGAAATATTTGTCATAAACTCTTCTGAACCTTCGAAGTTCTTGTATATTTGATGTAAAACCGAGTTCATAACTATTAATCCATAATGATCTTCTGACTCTTTTATGAACTTGGTTGCATCTCCGTTAATGAAAGAGACGTTATCCAATCCCATAATGTTCTTAATGTCATTTGCAGCTTCGTGGTCCTGTTTTTGAAGCTCGACACCGACAACGTCAGTAGCGCCGTGTAGCGCTGCCTGAAAACAAAAGAACCCCTGGTTTGAACCCAGGTCCAGCACCTTTTTGTTTCGAGACTTATTAATTGGTACAAACGGAAGCTTTCTAAAACTGTCGTACATTGACTGTGTAGACTTGTACCCTTCCATGGTATACCCGTTCTCAAAGGTCATGCCCTGGTATATTCTACCTTTCCACTTTGGTAGGCCTGAGCCATCGAGTACAGATCTGTATCGTGAAACCATATTCTCGTAAATACTTCTTAACTCTTCAGGAGACCTGCCGTTGCATGGAAAATAGTATCTATCTTCCTTTAACTCAAAGCGATGAAAATCCACTATCTTCCCGTTTATGCAGTTTATAGATTTGTACCACTCATCCTCAGGGTTAAGCTCTAATTCTTTAAACTCTTTGGAAACCTTATCTGCTAATGACAAGCTTGATTTTAAGGAAGACCTTACAAAGTCTCTATCAAAAGAAGGAATATAGCCAAGACCATCTGCGGAGTTTCCAGCGCTGTTTTCTTTTACATTTTCCATATCAATGAAGATCATTTCTTGATTACTTACTTCGTCTTGAAACTTAGAAAAATGATTGATGTCAGGAAACATATAACTACTAGCCTGGCTTATCGACTCTATTGCGGCCAAACTCTTATCTAAGGTTAGATATTTTTCATTCTCTGCAAACACCTTGAGTCCTGATTCTTCACTATACGGAACCCAGACTGCGTCGTCGCCTCTGATTCCTGAACCTGAAAAAGTCGCTCCCTTGTATTCCAATTCATACGTGAACTGTCTGGATGAACTTCTCAACAGAGAACCCAAGTCGCTGTGTCCCTCTGGATGGTTTATTGTTAATTCGAATTCATTTGATTTTATTTTTACTGGCATTTTTTTATATTTCTCCTTTTCTTTTTACAATCTAACTTTGATCTTTCTTTCTTCTAGTTTTAGACTGTTAATTGTTGGGTCCTCATATACTGAATCTCCAGGAATGTGAGTAGTTGATATCTCTTCTATGACACACCCCTCTGTTGTGCTGAACGAGTGTTTAATTCCTCTAGCTATAACTACTGGCTTCCCCTTCTTCATCTTGATTTCCCTGTTCTCTAAAACTAGGGTACAATCACCTGTCAACAACTCGAAGGCTTCTTCTTTTTGAATGTGGTGATGTGTCGGATGTCCTTGCTCTGGAGTCATGACTATCAACTTCTTACAGTACTCTCTGTTTACTTTATCAATTATCAATGCACCGGTTTCAGCAAATTTATCTAAACCATAGTGGCAAGAAATTTCAGCCGACTCTGTTCCTGATAAAGCAATGTTCGCTTCTTTGAGGATACCCTTTGATGAATTTACGATCTTTGCAACCTTTTTGCTCTTCTCTTTATCGCTGATAAAACTAAAAGCTATCATCTCTCCCGTATTTACAGATACGGGGGCCTGGGATCCCACCAATTTGTCAATATCTGATACATTTAATTGCCCTTCTTGTACAGGCATTGCAAAATAAAAATCCTCCTCAGTTAGGATTTCTCCCTTTGAGATGCTTCTCTTGGCGTAAACACCTCTCTTGAGGCTCAACAAGGCTGCTTTTTCCTTTTTAGACTCGCCATTTATACTCTCTTGGGCCCATTTTACTTTTTCTATGGCTCTCTCCATTTGTTCTGGAGTGTTGGAATACCCGTTTAGGGATATCGTGTCTGTCTCTACACCTACGTGTTTTTCTACTACCGAGCATCCCATTGCTACAGCGAGAGGGACAACACTGTCAGCATCTGGAGCTTCGTGTGTTGAGATGCCTATCTCGATTTCTGGGAACAACTTTCTTAGTTGTCCTATTCTTTTTAAGTTGGAATTAGAATGTGGTGTCGGATATTCGCCTATGCAGTGCATAAAAACAAAATCTCTCTTGTTGTGTTTGAACAAGTCATACACCCTTTTGAGTGTTTCCATTGAAGCACCGCCGGTAGAGATAATTATCTTCTTATTTATCGTGGCCAACTCATTTAGCAGCACCCAGTCGTCAATCGAGCAACTAGCAACCTTGACAACTGAAACTGAAAGTTCGTCTAGCCAATCTATTGATTCATTATCAAAAGGAGTTGCCATAGAGACCAGGCCCTTACTTTCGGTATAATCTATTATCTCCTTAAATTGGGCCTTAGATAATCTGGTTTCATTAAACCTTTTTACGAATTTCAGATCAGACTTTTTAAAGTCATTGTGAATAAAGGTATCCAATTGCCTAAACTGCAACTTTACGGCGGCCTTTATATCATGCTTCTTTGCCAAATCTGAAAAAGAATCTACTATCTTTTTAGCGTGCTCAACACTGCCTTGGTGATTGTTTGCCATTTCGAAAATATAAAACATCTATCTAACTCCTAATTTATATAACTTTTCATAATAAGTGAACTGCCACTCGTAATCGATATCAAAAACTTCATTTTCTTCCATTTCATAAAGTGATATGTCTCCGGGGATGGAAAAATCACCCATCCATATTCCTTTACCTATCTCTGACATTTTGCCAGCGTATAGACAATGTGCTGCTTCGGATGTAGTTTCTACAAACTTAGTGTTCATAACGGCCTGACCTTCTGGCCATGGCGTAATGAGGGCACCTTCTTTGTTCCAAAAGTAATTTTTCTTTTTTATTACCCCAAAGAGTCCGTTGGCTTCTAGATTTAAGTACTCTTGATAAAACTTTTCTACCGTCTCTATTTTTAAAAACGGTGCACAGGCGTTAACCAGTATACAGTAATCGTATGGAAGCTTGTCCCACCACTCATACATAAGCGTCATCGGGGTTCCCTCGGAATTTGCCGACTCTTCACTTCTGTTGAAAATCTGTATGTCGTATTTAGAACTAATATCTACTAGTTCCTTTTCATAAACAGAAGCAAAAACATTCTTACTAGGTATAACTTTTGATTTAGACAGCTTTTCCAGACATATGTCCATCAGCGTGGTACCTGAAAAAGGTCTAATCATTTTCTGTGGGACCCTCTGTGATCCCAGTCTTGCTTGTACAATTACGCAAACATTATCTGCATTTTTCATGATATTCTTCTCCTCCTCCCAAGTTCTCAAATTTAGCGTCAGGACAGATAGTCCTGACATACTCCCAAAAGAAATCATACTGCAACTTCCAGTGTGCAGAAACCGTATCTAGTGGAAGACCATTAAAGACAGATGGTAGTGTTTTTTTGCCTGGTTCGAAAAAATGATCGCCCGAAAAAATTGCTGCAGGTCCATCGCAGCCAGTAAAATATATCTTGTCGAACCCAAGCATTGCTGCAAAAATCTTCATTCGAGCGCCTACGCCTATCTTACCATAAAACCTGGTATGCATACAGAAGTAATTTTGATAATTATCAAAAGAATAATTTTGCCAACGATCATGTATTTCAAAGCCTATAAGAGTCCCGTGCTGTTCCCTGAATCTCAAAAACTCTGGATCATTAATGTTTGGCTCTCCCATTATCATGGCAAGGTCAACTTTCCGCTCCTTGAATATGGGGTTCTTGTAAAAGTGGTTCATAGACCAAAGAAAATCATACTGCTTATCTTGCCACCCGGATGCAGATGATGGGCCTCCGCCAACTATCATGAGTGTTTTTCCCTTGTATTTAGAAAAGCTTTCGTGATCTTGATATATTATTTCTGAATTTTTTACTAGTTTGTCGCTGAAATTTGGGAACATGTTTAAGCAGTCTCTTGTTGTCCACTGCTGAAATGAAGAACTTGCACGGTGGTGCTGAAAGGGGTTTATCACTGCTTTCCTCTGAGTTTATTTCTAGATTTAATTTCTCCTTCAGTGACTCTCTTCACGCCGTCTCCAAAAGCGATCTCTAACTCTCGCACCCCTGATACAAGCTTTATCAAGCCTTGAGGCTCTACTGACGCTAAATGGTCAGAACCCCACATTGTACGATCCAAAGTAATGTGCCTCTCAAGTATTGTTGCGCCTAAGTAAACTGCAGCTACAGTAGTCCCTAATCTAAATTCATGTCCACTGTATCCGACTTCACAGCCATATCTATCCTTAAGAGTCGTGATACAACTTAGGTTTAAATCTTCCAAAGGAGCAGGGTACGCTGAATTACAATGAAGCAATGCAAAGTCCGCATTTTCTTCCCTCATCCATTTTACGGCTTGGTCGGTTTCTTCCAGAGTACTCATACCTGCAGAGAATATTATTCTTTTCCCCGTCCTTGCTGATTTTCTCATCAAATCCTCGTTTGTTATCATGGCTGATGGTATTTTTAAGAACGGCAGATCATAATTTTCTAAAAACTCAAGACTATTAAGATCCCATGGGCTGGCAGACCACAGGATACCCCTGTCGTTACAATATCGGTCAATTTCGTCATATTCCTCTTTTCCAAATTCGACTCGGTGTTTATAATCAATATATGTCATCTCGCCCCATGGCGTACTTCTCATTGTCATTTTTTGATGTTCAGGTACGCAAACATCAGGATCACGCTTTTGAAACTTAACCGCGTCACAGCCAGCGACGGCTGCAACATCAATAAGCTTCTTCGCTATATCCAAAGAGCCGTTGTGATTGATTCCGATTTCAGCAATAATATATGTTTTCTTCATTTTATAACTCCAGTTTTACTCTAGGTATCTTTTCATATAGAGAACTCTTGTCTGATGCTAGTGATAGAGATATATTATTTTTCTCACACCACTCGTAAAAAGGCTTAGAGAATTCTCTTGTTTCAGTTATTTCCCAGTCCAATATGTCACCTCTATTAGTCAACTTATCTGTTGGTCCATAAAAGTGCTCATAGTTTGATTCGTTGACCTTTTTCATTGTAAGATCCCAACCTATGCACGTCATAGATTTTATACCCAAATGAATGGCCATAAAAGTAACTGTTTCATACATTATACCAGGACCGCAAGGTCTTGTCAAATTATTATCAATTAAAAATTCATCAATTTTTCCGGTCCTAACAAGAAACTCATTATTAATCTCTGTTCTTATTGGGATCTTAAAAAACACATCGCTTCTCTGCAGCGGAGACCAACGTAAAAACTGATCATAATTACTGCTTCCTACAGAGATGGTATGGTCGTCATATCTATAATGAGGATCAAATGGGGTCTCTGGACTAGGAAGATTACTACAATTAAAGAAGTGAAAATCTGTCACTTCTGAAAATTCTTCATAAGCCTGTTTGACAGATAATACAAGCTTGTCTTTTAAAAATTCTTTTAGCTTGTCCTTGTCGTAATCTTTTAGTGAAGGACCACAATTTAACAGGTAACAATCTTCACCTTTAAATGCATCTTTTAAAATCTCCATCTTTCTTTTTAGTGGAACATTTTGAATTCTCTTTTTCAACAATTGTGTCTTTGATAGTTCCTTTTCCTCACCTGACTCCAATACTGACAAGAGTTTATTTCCTATTTTTTCCCTTGAGAAGCATCCTGAATTTAACACCTCAAGGTTTTTTATAGCTGATTGTTTGAGTTCATCATTTTCTTTCCAATCTTCATATGCTAGTCTCAGCTTCTTTCGAGTACTGTCTATATTAGGTATAAACCATTTCCCATCAGCATCATACGGTGGACTATCAATAACCGTGTCCCATGATCCCTCAACAAAGTACCTATTATTCTCATCCAAGTAATCTGTGTGTCCTCCTTTTCTAGAGCACAACACCGGCTTTTGTCGTACGACAGCCTCAGAAGTAGGAAGTGAGAAACCTTCTCCAAATGACGTTAAACAGAAGATGTCACAACTTTCATACAAATAATTCATTTTGGCGGCGCTTAGATAATCTAATATAACAACTATATTAGACTGCGGAGAGGTGTGTGTCCTCGTGGTACTTCGAATGTGATTGAAGTGATTAACAAAATCTTTTTTAGAAACCCCGGGAGGCAAAGAGGTTTTAATCACCAAGAGAGCGTCTTGTGTACTGTGAAATTCTAAAATAAAAGCACGTATCAAACATTCGAAATTTTTTCTAGTCGTCCACTCTGACACTGAAAACGCAACAAACTTATTTTCATGATCTTGTGGTAATTTTACTTGTTCCGATTTTTCATCTTTTAATTCCACAAGGTGCGGGATTGTTGTTGATGTTATGAACTTTTCAATCGTATCAGCGTTCCAAGAGCTAGGTGCTATCACTGCGGTCGGTTTATAATTCTCAATACAACTCTTATATTCTTTTGATACTTCATCTGTTTCCCACGCTAAAAGGTGGTAGTTGTGCATTGAGCCAAGGATTAAGTTCTCCAAATCTAAAGATAACCCTTTGTAGTAGTGTGTAATACCAGGGCGCTTAGATATTATCGGAAGTATTGATGTCATATGCCACAAACAAACATAACCTTCATCCACAAACGAATCCAACTCTTCTTGATTTGTGAAGTGATATTTGTCGAATAACTCAAGTGCTTGTTTTGGAGTTTTGAACTCGTGATACGAGCGGTCAAGTTTCTTGAGGTCCATAGAGATGCTTAATATTTTAAAATTAATATCTTTTCGATTAGACAACACTGTGTCTAATGATCTCAAATAACCTAGTGCTGCATGACTGTATCCGCAAGTTTCGTGAAACTGTGCAACATATATTATGTTCTTCAAAGAATCAAAACCTCTTCTTCTTTGTTTTCAGGTTGGAAAGCTGATTCGAAAATGGATTTCATCATCATCTCGCAGATCTTCTCTTTGTTGTATTTTTCGAAGGCCTGCTCCTTTAAGGCTTTTGCCCACTTCTTGTACATTCCATGATTCTTAAACATGTTTCTCATTTGTTTTTTGAACGAGGCTTCTTTTGGATGAGCCCATTGACTGTCTTCTATCAAGATGTTCTTCCACACAACACTCTTTGGGATCTTCTTGAGATCATAATCTACGCGGGCGAAAAGTTTCTTATTTTTCACCTTGTTGTTTTCTTTTATGTTTCCAGACAAAAAGTCCAAGTGGCCTGACCAATCTGTAGCTACAACAGGTAAGCCGCTGTAAACTGCCTCGAAAATTGGTAAGCCGTACCCTTCTCCGTGCGTAGCGGTCAAGTATGCATGTACATCTTCGCGAACGTAAAGGGAATGAATCTCTTCTTCTGATAAATCTCCGTGTAACAAATATACCTTACACTTATGCTCTTCTGATTTAAACTGGTCTATTACCGACTTGAGATGATCTCTTGTGACCATTTTGTCCATAACTGAACCGGATGTTCTTGCTGTTTTTAAAATCAAACCTACATCGTCATTTTTAAACTCCTCCATGAACCATTTAATCATTCTTTCAAGATTCTTGCGAGGGCCCAATAGGGCTATAGATAAAAAGTTAAATTTCGTGTCAACCTCAAAATCCAAATGCTTTGGTTCGATGCTTTTAACAGGATAGGGAATAACGTCCACAGGACTATTGCAAGATAAAACCATCCTTTGGTCTGTCTGAGTGTTATGAACCTCGTAAGACGTCGTTGTAAAGCCTTCTTTTGCGTGCTCAGATGGTACAATCAGTTTGTCTAATCCCTGATGAGTCTTCATGAGCCAATCAGAAGATATTCTATCTGTTTCTATTCCCGCTGTGACACATACAGATCTAGCCGCTTTCTTGTTAAACTCATTTGGGATGCCTACATGAACTTGATAGTCGAACACAGGATCCTGTTTTGCTTGCTTAGCTTGCTCGACCAATGCACCGAAGCGACTAATACATAGCTCAATTGCTTTCCTCTCTTCGGTATTCTCTGATATCCATCCTGTGGAGCCCCACTCCAGCGGGTTTATAAATATTTCGATGCCATCTTTGTCTTTTAACGATCGAAAGACCAATCGAGCATGTTCTCCATAGCCGGACCTTGTTAAGATCGGCGCTTCTAATAAAAGCTTCTTCATAGTTCTTCTATACTCCAGTGCTTATAATTTTTTCTAGTATCCCAGGACCCAAAATTCTCAAAGACGTGTCTGAATGCCTCATACCAATTACCTGAATATTTTGCAAAACTGTAATTATCCATAACATGCTTACGACCTTTGCGGCCCATTTCTTCTCTTTCTTCTTTAGTCATGTTGTACATTTTTAAAAACGCGTTTACAACATCTTTCTTTGACAGGCGATCTTCATGGATATATGGAACATCTTGAGATCCTATAATTGATTTAGATGATGGCTGTAATCCTATTCCAAACCACTCTTCTCCGTCAGTCACCTGCTCTTGGAGTCCACCAGTCATGTTAACAATTATAGGTGTTTGGCAGGCAAGAGATTCTAAAGTCCCTAATCCGAAACCTTCAGCATCTGAAATATTAACAGTGCAGTCGACTGCGCTATAAATGTTTGACAAATCTTCGGGCGGCATCTTGTTGGTCGACAACAATATCTGACCATCAGTCAAGCCAAGTTCGTTCATGATAGCTACCAGGTCTTGTCCGTTAGGATCTTTTGGTTCCGTGTGCATTATTAAAGATGCCTTGTCGTGTCCGACAATGTCAAGAAATTCTTTGAACCAAAAAATTAAAGTTCCTGACTGTTTTCTTCTTGCATTTCGATTATTCCAAAAGAAAACCATTTTATCCGGATTCTCTTCTGATACAGTCTTTCGGACTCTAAGCTCTTCTTCTTTACTCTTCTTCTTAAATACATTTGTATCTACTGTGTGTGGTATTCTTATGCACTTAACGTCAGGAGACACGGTCCTAACTATGTCGTCCGTAACCTTACTTATAGTACAAATCATGTCGTTAGAGTCGTAATATTTTTTATTAAAATTAGGGTAAGGATAATTGTCCCATACGTGATAATATATCATGGGAACGTTCTTCCGGATCTCTGCGGACATGTCCCACAACCAAACATAGAATCTTGGATCTGTCATAAACCAGATAGCATCTGGCTTAAGATCGTTCATTAGCCTTCTGATTAAAGACTTATCCCCATATCCATCAACTGGATGCACGATCCAATCATCCGGGTATGGATTAATTCTCTGTAAACGATAATCTGGATGCTTGAGAGCCCCTGCTAAACAGTAGAATGAAAATTCTCCTGTCCTAAGCATAGATTCTATCATATACTTTGTTTGTGTTCCGACACCCGAGGGGGCTAGCGGCGAGTCTGCTATTACTAATATCTTCTTTTTTTGTTTTTGTTCTGTCATGTGCAATTCTCTGTGTTGTGAAACTTGCAATATTTGCAAGATAGGCGGTTCTTTATGTAGTTACCTCTCTCAATATTTATAACAGCATTTTGCAGAACTTTTAATGCATTTGTTGTCTTTTTTGGCCCAGAGGTGACCCTAACCATCTCAACATTTTCCTTTTTAGCGGTCCTTTTTAGCAAGGCAAAGTACGTTTCGATATTTTTTGGGTCAATGTTATGTTTTTTGGAAAAATAATTTTTATAGTATGTAAGTTGGTAGGTAGTCATTGCGTCGGACTTTTTGTCCCTAGTCCAACCCCAAGAACAAGTTTTCCAGTCGATGATGTGGTATTTATCATCTGGAGTCTTTATGACCATGTCGATAAATCCTTTAAATTTTTTACCATAAGATTCAATATCGCTCATCGGCTCTAGAAGTTGCTCCTCTACTGAGACTACTTCGAATTCTCCAAAATGGTTTTTTACTGCAGGAATGACCTGTTCACAAATTGGCCGAGCCTGTTGACGCATATCACTAACCATATTTTTGTTCAACTCATGGCCATCTTCCTTTAGTTTGATAAGTTCATTTAAAAAATTAAGTTCGAATATCTCCATGGCGTTCTTAGAATTATCTGGGATCACTTCTTCACATACTGCGTGAATTGCAGTTCCGAAGGCTGTATATTCATTGCCGGAAAAGTATGGCAATTTATCAATATAGATGAGTTTATGTCTATAGGAGCACTCTGTAAAGTTTTTTAGCTCAGAGTAACTAATTCTTCTAATTTCTGTTTCTGTCAATTTTTTCTCTTTTGTTATTTGTTGTTTATTTTATTTTTTGCTATCTTACTCATTCTACCACGAATAGATGTCTTTGTCGAGGGCTTTGTTTCGCTGCTATCCTTTTGAGTTTTGGGTTGGGCCGGTTTGGGTTGGTCCGGTTTTTTTGCAGGGGCTCGTTTTTTGGGTGCAGCTTTAATCTTAAAATGCCATTCCCCAACTTGTTTGTGGTTACCGATTGGATAGTTCGATATAATGTCTTCTCTAATCAGTTCCAATACTTCGTATTTTTCCGGTATGATGTTTAATACATCTCTGGTTTTATATTTCTTCTTTGGAACTCTAGCCATCAAAGCTAGTGGCGTCTCAACTTTGACCTTTAGTATGTTTCCATCCAAAATTTCTTCAATTATTTTAATCATAACTACTCTCCTTATTCGCTACAGATAGAGCTGAGATTTTTTCATATAACTTAGGACTAATGCTCTTAAGTCTATCTAGTTCTTCTCTCATGTAAAATGCTTCAAACCCATCTGCAAAGTATTCGTTAATTGATGTTGCGGCATATGGAGAGTGAAAAATGGATGCTGTCATAACTGAAAGGGTCGGGTATCCTATGTCTTTATACAGGATCATATCTATATCCTTATCGTAAGATGTTTTTAAAAAATCATTTAAAGATAGGGCGATACCATTTCTACTTAGCAGATTCCACATGTTTTTTCTTTTGGCTAAAAATTCTCTCTCTATGGCTTTATCCGAATAAATAAAATCAGAGTAAAGCTCCTCTACAGAATGTGCAACTTCATGAATTAAATCGTCGAGCATGTCCTGTTCGCTCTGCTGCTCATTTGTGACAAATATTTTTGATTTCTTATAGGAAGCTTCATAGTCTTTCGATTTTAAAAAATCAAATTGACCTACATGAATTTCGGCTACATTTCTCCTCAAGTGAGAAGGTATCTTTCGAGACATTGTTTTTATAACATTTGATACAGATATCTGAGGATTTTCTATTGGGTTCTTTATGAACACTTCTATATTAGATATTGAAAAGTGAGATGACTTTCTATTTTCATTGATTATGTATTTTGTCAATGTCATTTTGTAGTACCTCTAAATTTGATGATACAGATTTTGAGTCGTTAAGTGCTTGAGTGTATCCGTTTATCCAATTCTCTTCCGCCAGTGCTAGAAGGAATTCTGGAAACTGATCCGCAAAAACATTAATAATGTCTTCTACTGTTATTTCTTCCGTGTCTGGATCTATGGTATTTCCAACATAATTCACAATTATATCTTTCAGTTCTGATTCTGTAGGTATCACTTCTTTTAATAAATCTGGATTTTTCATAATTTTGTTGCTGCTATTGTGGCCACTTTGGACCTTTCCCCTTTCAGTAATGTTACGTGTCCTGTTATCTGTTCGTCTTTGAGGCGCTCTACGACGTATGAGAGGCCATTGTTGGTCGCGTCTATGTATACGTTGTCTATTTGTTCTATGTCTCCTGTGAGGACTATTTTAGTGCCTTCTCCGACTCTCGTAAGGACTGTCTTTATTTCGTGCTGTGTCATATTCTGGACTTCGTCAATTACAATAAAGGCATTTGAAATCGATCGGCCTCTAATAAAAGTCATTGCTTCTACTTCTATTTGTCCTTTTTCCATGTAAAGTTCCAGTGTTGCCTTGTCATCTCCCATTAGAAACTGAAGATTGTCTTGTATTGGAGCTAGCCATGGTAACATCTTCTCTTCCATAGACCCTGGAAGAAAACCTATATCTTTACCTACCGGTTCGACTGGCTTAGTTACTACGATTTTTTTGTACATTGCGTCTTTGCCAAAAGTTTGCTCTAGACCCGAAGCTAATGCTAACAATGTTTTACCGGATCCGGCCTTACCAACTAAAGAAACAACTGGTATTGCTGGGTCTAATAACAACTCAAACGCAAACTGCTGCTCTTTATTCCTAGGCTCTGTACTCCAAATCTTCTTGTTACTTTTTAATATCTTTTGTAGCGGTTTGTTGTAATTCTCAAACTTAGCCAGTGCTGTCTTTTTGTCATTTGAGTTGGAAATCAGCATGATAAACTGATTAGGGCAAAGAGCATGTTCCTCTGGGTCCATCCAAAGCTCCTCACCTGCATAGAACCTATCAATATCCTGCTCATCTACAAGTATCTCTGCACGGCCGGTATATAAACCCTCGGCATGATCAACAACCTGTTCTGCCTGATAATCTTCTGTCAATAATCCTAAAGCGTCGCACTTCACTCGCATATTGATATCACGAGAAACAACCACAACTTTTCTTGATTTTGGAGCCACTTCCTGTTCTGAAAGTGCAGTCGCGATAATTTGATTATCTGGATCTTCCAAATCTAGGTCATCCGGTAGACAAAGAGGATTATAAGAAGAAACTCTTATTATTCCCATGCCTTTTTCTATTCGAACACCTTTTGATAAACTTCCCTTATCCCGCAGTGCGTCGAGTGAACGTATTGTCGATCTGGCCTGTGAGCCGACCGAATCTTGTCTTTTTTTATGTTTGTCGATTTCTTCTAGAACTTTTAGAGGTATAACGATGTCGTTGTTTCCAAATGAATTTATACAGTTAGAATCTGTCAAATAAACACTTGTATCTAGAACGTAAGTTTTCTTAGCCAAAATGTGCCCTTTTCTGTTTTATAATAGCACTATTAATTAGATTTTTTAGGCATTTTTACCCACTTGGTAGGTACCTTTTTATACTGAATTGTCTTTTCTACTGCAGAATTAGTATTTTTTTTAATTATCAATTCTTCTTTTATTGTGTTCTTTTCTGGGCCACAGATTGCCAAAGTGGTGATTGTCAGGGCCGTAAGTATGATGTTCATTTTGCACTCCTTGTAACGAAAAGTTATTTTCATATATATTTATTATGTATGTTGAATAAAAGCAAACTTATTTTTATTTTATTTTTACCGATGATTTTTAGTTGTACGACGATCAATCTTGCAAGAAAGGTTGATCCACCAATAAAAAGCTACGTAAAAGTATTGCACACAGTAAAGATAGCAGAGTGCCTACCAAAGTTCCAGAATATGTGTCCAAAAGGCGAATTTGTGTCTATGGGTAGTGGAATGGTAGTTAATATGATTGAGGACCAAACGATAGTCATTACAGCAGGGCATGTGTGTGAATCTGAAATTGATGAAGAAAGGATTTCTCAACATTCTCAAGAAGTCAGCGTTGTCGATTTCAGAGGCAATCAGCATCAAGCGCATGTTATAAAAGCGACCCATGACAACGGGATGGGAAGCGTAGACATGTGCGCTTTATGGGTTCCAACCCTAAGGCAGAGTGGAGTTGACTTTTCAATGTTTCCGCCTAGGCCTGGTCAGGAGGTTTATTATCTAGGGTCTCCTGCGGGAATCTATCATCCGCCTGTGATGCCTATATTGACAGGACTTTACAGTGGGCCAATTGACGCGTCAAATGCAATGGTGGGTGTGCCGGCAGTGGGAGGATCGTCTGGGTCTGTTATTTTGGATATGAACAACAAGATGGTGGGTGTACTGTGGGCTGCTCACAACTTTCATCATGTAACCATAATGACAAATTGGCATGCTAGTGCTTTATTTTTATATGAAGTGGTTCAGATGTACACAGGGAAAACAGATATTAATCTTCCTCTGATAAGAAATTAATCTTTTCTAACTTCTTCTCTATCATTAGTCGAAGTCTATTTGCAAAATGCGGCTTATTTGCCGCTTCTGCCCTTCTTATAGATTCTTCTATTTCCATTATTTCTGTTTTTATTTTATGTAGTCTATTTTGGACTTTTCTATATGATGACATGTTATTCCTCCTTCTTAAAATATTCCACGTAAACTTTGTACCTCAAAGAAATTCCATCCAATGATCCACCTGGTGGTGGAGCAGAAGGATTAAAATAAACGTTTTTAACTTGAGGCTCCTCCATAAGTGAAATCATAAACTCCAAAGATATAAGAGTTATTGTGAACCTGTAAGTGTTCTCTAAAACCCCATGCTTTCTATGGTTCTTAAATTCTAAAAAAGAATCTTTTTCTGGAATGTGCTTTCTTATGATCTCTAAAGATTCATCTACTGTTAGGTCTCTCATAATATGTCTCTCTCCTAAATTAATTCATCAACTAATCCATATTGAAGGCACTTTTCAGCTTCCCACCAAATGTCGTGTTTCAGGATATTATCCATCTCTTTCTTAGGGATCTTTGTGTGCTCCCTATAAATGTTCTTGATTTTTTCCATCAGCATTTCTGAATTTTCCATGTCATCTTGCATTTCTTGGAACTTACCCCACATCATACCTGATAACTGATGGACGAGCATGCATGAGTTTTTATGCATCATACGATGAGATCCAACACAAGACATCAGAGTGGCTGCTGAAGCTGCACAGCCGTCGATGACAGTATGAACTGGTACTTTTGAGTTCTTAATGTAATCAACTGCTGCTAACCCTGCGAAAACAGACCCTCCGTAACTATTAATATGTAACATAATCGGAGGAGGCTCATATTCGAGGGGACCGGTCTTGGACAGCATGTTTACGTTTAAATTAAAGATACCCTTGTTTAACTGTAGGATCTTAGGTCTAGTTACTCCCGAATAGAAATAGATTCTGTTATGACTAAATTCTACGACATTGTTGTCAGTAGATGCATGACCTTTAGATTCTGATGTGTATTCATGTACTGTCATAGGTTCAGCTGATTCTTCTTTCTCAGTAGAACCCCAAAAGTAGTCTCTCATTATCGTGTTTGCTCCAGGACAAGATTTCTTAATTCCTTGAGTTCCTTAATTGCATTCATGGAGGCCTTTCTTAATCGCCTACCTGCAGAAGCATTTCCAGTCTCGCTCTTTGACGCATCTTCTTCGGCTTGCGCTAATTCCTCTAAAATGTTTCTAAACTTTTCTACAATCATTTTTTTCTCCTTGTTTTGATTGGTGGGCCCACCTGGACTTGAACCAGGAACCGCCTGTTTATGAGACAGGTGCTCTAACCGATTGAGCTATAGGCCCGTATAAATATATTTATAACAGATTTTACAAGTAAGTTTCAATCAATTTTTTACGTATTGTGGTACGTAAACCAGGATTTACTACCAAAACTTGAGGTAAGACCTTGTGTCTAACGTGGTTTCTCATAAAATTAGTCTTCTGGTTTGATGGATCTTCGATCCAAGAAACTTCTTTTCTTTCAACATAATCTTTTATGGTTTTCTTTGCTGTCATTAGGAACGGACGATAAACGTTTCCCCCTCTATGGTAAGGAATTAATTTTGACTGTCCGTGGAACGAAGACATCAGCCAAGTCTCTACGCAATCGTCGAGATGATGACAAGTAATAATATAGTTGCTGCTAACGCGGTGCAGGAAATCATAACGTTCGTCTCTCCAAAATTCTTCCAGAGACCTCTTGCCTTTGCGGCCCTTGACTCTACCTATAACTAGATTTAGGTTATTATCATTTGCATAATTTTCTACAAACTCTTGGGCTTTATGAGAATGTTGAGTGTCGTGATTGAAGTAAGCTAAGTTAACTTTCTTTTTACCCTGAAGAAGGAAATGTACTACAGCCATTGAATCTATGCCACCAGAACAAGCAACAGTTAGATTGTGAGGGATTTTACCTATTATTCTAATCATAATAAGATTATATAATATTACATTTGATATGTCAAGTATTATTTACGATGCACTGAAATCTACTAATGTTGCGGTCTTAGTGACTCCTCCGGCTGTAATCTTTATCATTATGTCTCCATCATCACCAGATCCGTCTCCATTAGACATCCATATTACGGAATTTCCCTCTGATGGATTATCCGGGTCATAAGCCCTTTCGCTCAAGATTAATGGACCTTCAAGTTTTGTACTACCGTAAACATGTAATGTTTCATCAGGACTTTCTATACCAATACCTAAACTACCAGAAGCGTTGGTGTTCAAAGAACTCAAAGGATCGCTAGGAACCTCTGTTTGATCAATAATTGCGGCGCCATTAGTCAATGTTCCGTGATAACCTGAAACATAATCCCTAATTCCATTCGAACCGGTGGTGTCCTGGTCATCTCCCATCTTCCACCAAGATACTACATTGGAGAATGCAGAGTGGTTACGTATATTCATAGTCTTTCCAGAATTGTAAATTTCTGTGACCTCTGCTGATGACAATTCCTTGTTGAAAATCACACAGTCTGCGAGTCTATCTTCAAAGACTCTGTTTGCGTTTGCTAAATCTTCAGTTGCACCAATAACAACAGGTGTGGCAGTATTTCTAAGTCTAGAATAACTACCATTGGAACTCTGAGTAGCAGTAGTCTGAGAGCCGTCAGTGTACACCTTTATACCTGTCTGGGAGCCGTTACCGCTGTAAGTCGCGACTACGTGATGCCAAGTTTGGTTGGACAGCGTTGCTGAAGGTGCTTGTGTTCTTATTTGATCTCCGGAGGCAGAGGAGCCATTATCATACAAGAAGAATTGTAATTTACCATTTGCGTGCTTAAATAAAAATTCTGTGCCGCCAGTAGAAAAATTTGCTTTTGATATGAATGGGCCATCATCGGAAGAAATATCTCCCACATAAACCCACGCTGATAGAGAAAATGGTAAATCGTTTGATCCGTTAGTAAAACTAAAATCATCTTGGTCTGATACCAATATGTGATCATTAGTTCCATCTAAACTTATTGCTTTTTTGTTAACTTTTTCTGTTGCAGATATGGTTACTTGTCCTTCATCTATTTTTAATCCACCAGCAACGTGTAACTTTTCTTCAGGTGTTTCAGTTCCAATTCCCACTCTGGAGGTAGACGCATCAGCCGTGAAATACACATTATTGTTTCTGTCTTTGATAACAAAGTCAATGTTATTACCACCATTATTAATTCTAACTTTATGAGGAGCACTACCGGGATCTTCACAATCTATGAAATTGTTACCACCCGCATTAAATCTTATCCGATTATCAGTAAAATTTATCCACGTATTGCCATCACCTTTGTGTTTGATATATTGACTGACTACTAAATCACTATCAAGTGTTAAACTACCTGATATTGAAACATCTTCACCTATAGCTTCGTCCCAGTCAATTTGTTGTACATCTATTCCCATTATTTCTTACCATTTCCTACAAGACCAGTATCTGGCCTTTGTTTTTGGGCCCGGGTTCTTACAATTATGTCTTGCTCTAAAATTCTTTCTAGCCTTCGGGTTTGACTTTCTGATTCTCATAGTCTTTTCTCCCTTCTTCTTAGCTGAGGATCCGCCGTGACCGAAATTTACTTTCTTTACATTTCCAGTCTTAGGGTCTTTGACAAAGACCTTAAACTTCTTAACATCACCACGCATAGGCTTATTAAGTTTTACCTTTCGACCTCTGTACTCTGCTTCTGATATCATCTCAGAACAGTCGCATGCTGCATCGGCAAGTATTTCATAAAGACACTGCGGACAAGCTTGCTCATTGTCTTCTGTTATAGCGTCTTGTACGGCTTCATAAAGGTTGTGGTACATGTCTACCTCGCAGAACAC
>Ga0209645_1000132_pt1 | contig 37551 bp, 27 predicted proteins | sample ETNvirenome_6_30_FD_184070 | JGI IMG/M metagenome (GOLD analysis project Ga0209645, IMG submission 184070) | Marine viral communities from the Pacific Ocean - ETNP_6_30 (SPAdes) (version 2) | ecosystem: Environmental > Aquatic > Marine > Oceanic | place: Pacific Ocean | collected 2013-06-19
GTTTGTTGCAAGATTGACTGTACCTGTAGCTTGAGCTGATGCACCGCCGCCACTAAAACTTATTAAAGGAACACTTGTGTATCCACTACCTGCATCTTGTATTGTAACAGCCGCAAGTCTTCCTGTAGTTGCATCAATAGAAGCAGTAGCAGTAGCAGTTACTCCACCTGGCTTAGAAGGCGCTTCAATAGTAACCGATGGAGCACTTGTATAATTTGCACCAGGCGTGTTAATAGTTACACTTGCAACTGTACTATAGTAATCTTGTTGCGCTCTAGCTGTTGTATATGCTTGTGGATAAAATCCATCTGCATCAATACCTACTAAACCAAAGTCACTAACTGAGTTTGAAATAGATAAGTAACCACCTCTTGTGGTCTTAAATCCAACGCTACAAAAAACCGAGAAACAGCTAACAATCTGTGTGTAACCAAAGTTATCAATCCAAAAGCCAATACCACCTTGCGAGATTTGTGTAAATGCATCTGCAACAAATGAAAACACAAGAGATGCAGGGTCGTATGCATTACCATCAACATACAATCCACCGCCGCCGCCTGTATCATTAACTTGTTTATCAAATGGTAAAGAAGGATTGTCTTCTACCATTATTGGTCTAGCACCAGGCTCAACTCCTGGAATCTGTACAGTTTCAAATGGAATAAATTCTGTGCCATCATTTAACCACGGTCCGTTCATATTAGTACAATTTTGAACATACGGTGAAGTTGTAACAAGAGCACCTGGACGTATTTCAGCACACCATCCTGGATATCTTAATCCTCTAAATGTTAGTTCGTGCAAGTAACACGCATTGCCCATAAAAAATATTGTTTGGGTATTATTTCTTGGAAAAATCCTAGTGTTTCTTAAATCACCTGTTCCTCTAACTGTAACAAAATCAGGTAATGTTATTGGATTATCTTCGTAAAAATCACCAGGACCAACAAGTATGGTTGTGCCAGGTAATGCGGTAGCAACTGCACTTTTTATAGTTGCTTTTGCACCATCAGGTCCTAAACTTTTACCATCGTTGTTGTCATTACCATCTTGTGTTACATAGAGTATGTCTGTAACTTCAGGACCACTAGTGTTTCCTGTAACAACTAGATCTCCTTTGATCCGCGTTTTGCCGCCAGCTGGTTCAATAAGTACTTCGCCATCTGCTGTCAGAGTAACACTTTGATCTCCAATCAATCTTTTATGTAATGACTGTTTCTTAAAATATTCCATTTATACTTCCAAATAACTCACTGTGCAACTTAAATTTGTTGGGTTTGCTCCAACAAATACTAGCCTATCATCTGCTTCTAAAATAAGTCTTTCAACATTAAATGTAAAAGTATCTGCGGCTGCAACTTTTAAATCATTCAATATTAAATTTCTATTTGCTTTACTTTGTCCGTTTGGAATCACGTGCATATCAAAACTTGTATCATTAGCACCGCTTCCGTCGTCTATTTGATTATTACAAACTAGGACTGTGGTAATTGCATATTTTTTTGAAGCAGGGACAGTTATTAATGTTGTGTCAGTGCTGTTTATTTGTGCGTTAACTATTGCCATTTCTGTTCCTCTTAAAATATTATACTAAAAAGTAGTGCTTTGTTTCTACTTGCTATCTCGTCTTGTGTTGTATCTTCGTTTACAAAATATAAACCAGTTCCGCCATCTGCAAGTGTTTTACTGTACAATGTCACACCATCTGTTGGTGCTGAAGGATCTGTTAATTTTTTAAAGGTACCTGGTGTATCAAACTTGACACTACCGCTACCACTTCCTGCTAGAATTACATCACCGTTTGTATCTTGAGTTGTAATTGTGCCAGCATTCAGTCTTAAACTACCTACATCTAAACGATTTTCAAAAAACGTTCCTACTAGTGTTCCGTCAACTGTAAATTCAATTCTGCTTGTAGAAGCATCCTCTTCAAAATCATAAGTTTTTACAGAAGTTACTGTACCTGTTCCTGCATCAATACTGGTTTGGAAATTGTAATCTGTAAAACCTTTAACATAATCTTCAAGTAGTCTAACAGTAACTAAGGCATCGTCATCAGTTGGTGTTCCTAATTTATTTGGATTAGATGGATTGAATTGAATATCACTTCCGTTATACGGATAAACTTGTTTTTCATAATCCGTTGTTCCTGTTACAGTCACTATACTAGTTCCAGCACCCAATAATGTTAAATTGTTTGCGTTGCTTGTATCAGGTCTAATGCTTGATGCATACAATCCTTGTATTGCACCTGCAGCATCTTGTAATATCCAACTACCTTGTCTGCTGATACCTCCGCTTATACTGTTTAAACTTTCGTTGAAGAAAAATTGCGCATCTTGCGGTACACCTCTATCAATAATGATACCAGAGGTGCCTAATGTAACACCATTACCAGTTTCGCCGCTATTGAGAGTAATTGTATTATCTTCAATAACAAGTTCACTAGAACCAATAGAAGTAGTTTCACCTTGTACTGCTAAGTCACCAGTAACTGTAACATTACCAGTTGCCCCAACATCAAATTGGATGTTTCCACCATCTTCTACTTTTATGACGTAATTATCTACACCTGTCTGTACGATACGCTGAGACATTTAGCTCTCCTTAGATAGCTGTTAGTCTGATCAATGATTCTGTTGAGTCATCTTCAACTGTCCAAGTGTAACGATTATTGTCCCAATCTACGGCAGTTCTGTTGAAAAGTTTTTTAAGAATTACAGCACTTCCTGTAAGTCCTACTAGTGACATTTCGCCTGCTGCGTTTGGCGCTACTTCATTTACAAGTCTGCAAATAAAAGTATCACTTCCGTTTGTTGTAACAGTAAATTTGTTAGTACCTCTTTGGTCTACAATGTATCCTTCTACACTTGCTGAACCATTGTGGTATCTAACTGGTATTGTTGGTTGAGTGTTATCTCCGGTTGCACCGAAAAATCTTTTATTAATTGGTCTTCCCATTTGTTTTCTCCTTTATAGAAGTCCGATGCGGGTTCTAGCCGCTACGCTGTGGGTACAGCATAAGTCTGCATAAGCAGTACTATCTGACATAAGTATTTATCCTTTTAGAAAAAATGGGTTATAATGTCGTAAAAAAAGGTCTACCAAATAAATGATAGACCTTTCTATAATAATGCTTAGGGAGGACTTGGGTTTCACCTCCAACTAGGTCGACCGAGATACCATTCTCCAAATCCCCTAGCACTTACTTCCGCCCGGTAGGGCGATGTGATTCTTAGTCGCTAAACTTTGAACCTGGCTACCACGCCTAAGTAATCAAGTTATGCCTCTTGGTCAGACACGTTTCCTTGCACTAAGCTGATAACAAACCGTCGTTTATTAACAATATAAACACTATAGCAAATAAAACTACAATGGTCAACCTATTTTTTTAATATTTTCTGCATATTTTCTACGATTTTTTTCAACTTGTTCATATTCAATTTTATCTCCTATGACAAGATTTTCTTTATGTCTATCAAACAGTACATCTACTCTAACTTGTCCAAACTTATCAGGACGTATAACACCTTTGACACCAACAAACTTATATACTTGACCTTTGTGTTTCATTATTCTAAATCCTTGCTACTGTGATTTATTTACTCATAAAAATAGGCCCCGTAGGGCCTATTTTGAATTCTTACTAATATTCCTATTAGCTGAAGCTTAGGTTGCCTGCATTCACTTCTACAGCTTCTAAGTAGTCCGCTGCATTACCAAGTGATGATGCAGTGTTTGACAACTCAACATATCCGTAACGAGTCATAAATGATACGACTGGCTCGAATGATGTTGGGTCAAGCACAACGCCACTTGACATTAATGGAATGTATGGGCAATAGAACGCTGCTGCGTCTGATTCGCTAGTACCTTTGTAACCAACAAGTACATCGTCATCTGCTGCATATGTGTTTACGTAAATTTTCATTGCGCCATTTAGTGTACCAACCATTTTGGTGTTTGTTGGTGCTTCAAATGTGCCTTCAGTTGTACGTGCAAATGCAGAAGTTGTTGCTGACTGTAGTACAGTTAAAATTGCTGGAGAAACAACAGCCCAGTTACCTGCGCCTCTTCTTGTTCTTTGTGCAATTCTGTTAGCTGCTCTGTTTACAAGAACTGCTAATGCTGCGTGTTCGTCACCAACAAAAGTAGCAGTACCACTTACAGCCGCTTGGTTGTATGTGTCTGTACCTGTACCTGCTAGTGTTTTTAGAGAACCTAAGATCTCTTGATCGATTTCTGCAGTAATTTCTTGTGCTAATGCAGCCATAATTTCTGCTTCTACATCGATACCGTGCTGGCTTTGAGCATCCTGAGCTGCTTCAAATGTCCAACGTGCTGAGAGCTTTCTTGATTTAGCTTCAACAGTTTGCTTCAAGATCTGGATGCTTAGTTTATTACCAGCTGAACCTTCGAGAGCTGCTGTAGCTTCGGCTGTTCCGCCTGTAGCACCTGAATATGCTTCAGCGATCTTGAATGGTGAAAGTGCTTCTTCGCCAGCTACTGCTCCGCTTGCGCCTGAGCCTACTGTATCGGAGTAGCGTACTCTCAATGTGTGGATTTGACCCACTGGACCAGTCATAGGCTGTACACCAACGATCTCGTTTGCGATCACAGTTGGCATTACACGTCTAATTACTGGAAGAATAACACGATTAAGTGTTGCGATATTACCGGCAGAGGTAGCACCAGCTGTTGCAGTCTCAGCCAAATACTTGCGAGTATTTTCTAGCGTTGACGCCATTACGCTTTTCTTTGTGCCGTTTAGGCCTTCAAGAAGTGCTGTTTTGGTCTCCTGCCAGCGACTTTCTAATAGTTCTGACATAGTTATCTCCTTAATTCAAACCAGCTAAACGCTTAATATCAACTACGTTGCTATCTGCTTTAGCTGTCATATCAGTGTTTTCTGTTCTATTGCCTGTTACTTCTTTGCCTTCTTTTAAAACTGCCTTTTTCGCTGGACTCTTGCCGTCGATAACTGCCGGTAGATATTTGTCAAACTGTGCTTGTAAGCGATCTGTTTGAACTGATTCCAGTAAGTCCATCATAATATCTTTCTGGTCGTGGCTCAATGGAGCAACTAGACCATCAATTTTATCTTTGCGAGCAATTGACTCGTTGATTGATTTAACCTCGTTTGCCTTTGCTTCCGCAAGTTTTATAGCTTTAGCCGCTGCTGTTCTAGCTTCTACAAGTTGTTTCTCTTTTGTGTCTACAACTGATAGAAGTTTTGAAGTTTCACTCTTCTCATTTAGATAAGAATGACTGTATTCGTTTGCAAATGCTTCGAATAACTTGCGACCAAAATCATTTTGTCGTGCTTGATCGATATCTTCTTTGAGTGCTGAAATTTCTTTTGTAAGTCCTTTTGACACTGTTTCTGATACCAACGCGGCACTTTTCTTAATGAATTGTGTTTTAACATCATTAAGATGACTCTTAGCTTCACGTACAAGACGTACTTTTGTTTCAGCCAAGTCTTTTTTATCTTCGTAAAATTCTGCAAGCTCTTTTGCAAGTGATTCAACTACAAACTCTTCTAAGGCAACAAACTTATCAGCAGTTGCTTTTTGATCTGCGTGTAGCTCTTTTATTTCTTCTGCTAATTGCTCTGAAACAAAAGTTTTCATTAGATTGGCATTTTTACGCTGTGCAACTGCAAATTTAGCTTTTGCTTCTGCAAGTTGCTTACGATCATCTTGGAATTCTGCGATTTCTTCTGCTAATTTTTCGCTGACTAAAGCGTCAATGGCTTCAACCATTGTTGTTTTGTCGTGTTCGTATTTTTTAGCAAATTCTTCGCGTAGTTCCGCAGTGACTTCAAGGCGATTTTCCTTAATTTTTGCGTTCCACGCTTCTTCTAACTCTGAACGTACTTCTTCCGATAGTGCATCATTTTCGAAGAGATTTTTTAGTGCTTCTAACATTAGTTTCTCCTCGTTATTGGAGCCTGCTTATTATGTTTAATAAGCTCTCTTTTAAATATTTTTGTGCCTGTTTATCGCCTTGGACTTCTCTCGAAGTTAAAAATGCCTTGTATCCACCTTTTTCGTTCATTAAATGTTCGTAAATTGGTGTAGGATACGCACCAGGGGCGCTTGGCTGTGCCACAACGTCCACGGTAATTATTTCAAATCCGGCAACTTGACCTCCGCCATCAACTTCACCCGACCCTCTTGATGAGACGCCTAGTTTAACTCCGCTTTCAAGCATTGTTTTTACTAGACCTCCCATCGGGGTTGGTAAAATTTTTAATTTGCCGTAACCATTTGGTCCGTCCATCCACATACTTTCAACCATATGGCATACACGGTCAAGGTTAATATTAAGTCCTTCAGGATGATCTACTTCTCCTAACACTGAGTAGCCGCCACTAATTTGTTCGTTGAGTGTGGTGACAGCCCTGCTAATCTCATTCACGGGATAAACACGCTGATTGGCGTTTTTGACTCCGCCTTGGATACAAATACCTTTCATATAAAGGTCTTTGCCTTCGTTAGCAGACTCAACAACAATCTTAGCTTGGTCAAAACTCAAATGTTCGTTTAGTACTTTCATCAATCAGTCCTCTATTAGCTTCCAATAGTTGATTTTTTATTGTCAGCGTTCTCTGGCTTTGACTTCTTTTCAGCGCCGTGACCAGGTTGCGACTTTAATGATTTAGCCGCTTTGCCACCAGGAACATTTACGTTACCAGCGGAATCTTCTTTAGCTGCACTTGCACCTGTGCCGCCCATATCAGCTGAACCGCCTTTTGCGATGTTAGCTGTTGTGCCGCCCATATCGTTTGCGCCTGCTACTACTGATTTTGCATTTGCACCATTATCGCCTTTTTTTGGCTCGTCTGACATTTTGTCAACGTACTCTCTCATCAATTCTGTGTTTGATTTTGGCGCAGTTGATTCTTCTACTTCGTCTGTAGCTTCTTCAACTTCTTCATCGTTTGCTTCAAATGCAATTGCTTCTTCTTCTGGATCTTCGTCGCCTGGCTCTTCGTCACCCATTGGCATTTCGTCGCCTGCTTCTTCACCATCATCATCAGCCATCATATCTTCGAATTCAGCTTTTAGTGCTTCTAGCTCATCTTCTAAATCCATTACACGATCTTCAAGGTCTTCGTCACCTTCGCCGTCCATACCCATATCGTCGTCGGCTGGCTCGTCCATTCCCATATCTGGATCTTCAATATCACCCATCATATCGTCTACTGGATCAGCTTCTACAGTTGGCTCCATAAATTCTTCAACTTTTTCGTCAGTTGCTTCATCTACTTCTTCATCTGTTGCTTCTTCAACTTCTTCATCAGTTGCTTCATCTACTTCTTCATCAGTAGATTCGTCTAGATCATCTTCAGTTGCTTCGTCAACTTCTTCATCAGTAGCTTCATCTACTTCTTCGTCTGTTGTTTCTTCAACTTCTTCATCTTCTAGTAAATTTTCATAAATTTCACGTGATTTTTCTACCACGATTTCGTGGAAAAGCTCTTCCGCACCTTCTCTGTCTTCATTGACGAGGCGCTCAAGCATTTCTTCAAACTTGTTGCGATCAGTCATTGTTATCTCCTTTATATATCTTTACAAGGCTGTCTATTATATTTACACTTTTTAGAAAATATACGCTTAAAATGGGGTCAAAACAGCGTATTTTACGAATTATATGGAGAAATCTTAAAATTTTCCATAAATTCGTTAATTGTAATATGTTTTAAGTTTTTACAATTTATAAAGTTATCTGGTATATAACTATCCTCATTTTCAGTTACTCGCACGTATTTAGTTCGATTAAACTGATTTATACAGTTAAAAGTTTGTCTTTGCCAATTTCCGTAATATGTTGCTCTATCGTTGACATTTTTGTAATTTTTTGTACCTGCATACAAATTATTAACAAGTTCGTGTTCTTTTCCTAAACCTGTATAATCAAATCCTAAAATGTATATAACTGGATTGTCGTGAGTACTAGCCATAAACAAAGCAGTTGGACCACTACTCCAACCTTTGTTAGGATTGAATTTGTTGATATTTGGATCTTGTTTTGTTAATTTGTTTGGATTGCTCCATACTTCGTTATTATGATGATAACCTGATTGCTGTATTTCTATTACCATTTTTGTGTCTACAGCTACAAGATAATCAGGTGCAAACGTTCTAAACAAAGCATTACAACCGTATATTTTACCATACGGTCTCAAGTCAACAGGATTAATTATTTTCCTACTTGTGCCATTTCCTAGCACAAATGCAATCTTTTTCTTTGGCATTTGTCACTCTATGTTAAACAGCGGCAGCTTGTTGTGCAGCTAATCCGTACATTTGTTTAACAAATTCTAGCTCGGATTCTGTTTGTTTTTGATGAGAATCTTGAGCTTTACGAGCTTTGTTGATATCTTTTAGAGAAAGTCTAGTTTTTCTACTATCATCTACTTTGATCACACTTTTATCGTCCTTCGGACTATATGAAAGGTCTTCTATTGGTTCTAGGCTGTCTTTATCAAAATAAAATAATTCTCTCAGTATCATAATGTTATTTATACAGTTTGATCAGTTGCTGGCGCTGGTGCCGCTCCTAAATCAGCACCTGTTGCAGTCTCAGGTGGTGTACCTTCTCCTGCATCAACTGCGTCTGCTTCTCCTCCTAAATCGTCTTCAAGTCCACCTAAGTCATCTGTGATACCTGCACCTGAAAGTGCTGGTGTACCTAAGTCAGCTCCTGCTTGTGCCATACTTGCGTCTAGTGTTTCTTGATTTTCTTCTTTCCATAGACGTTCGTTCTCTGCAATCTCTTCATCGCTCAATCCTAAGAATCTTCTTAGTGCAAATCTGTTTGACATAAAAGGAACTGCCTGTATTGTGCTGAACGTGCTTATTCTATTATTATCTAATTCTGCTTGTCTATATGCCGCAAAGTTTTGTGGTGGTGTTAATTCCAAGTCAAACATTGCGTAATCAACATTTACACCTTTGTTTTTTAAATAAAGTTTAAATTCTACATTAAATACTTCTTCAAGCATTCCTTGTAGACGTTCACAGTATTTGTTAAATCGAAGTTCTTGAATGTATGCAGTACCTACTCGTCCATCATTATACTGCGATGCGCCGTCATCAGCACCTGTTGGTAGATAACTAGAAGGTATACGTAAACCACGCACCAACTTGTTAGTAAAATACCTAAGATCATCAATTTCTCCTAAGTTTGTACCGCCTGGTAGTGTTTCAACCTTTGATCCTCTACCTTCAGCAGTTTGCGGAAAGAAGTAGTCTTCGTTGATTGACAACGGGTTGTAACTACTGTCTATAACATTTGTACCCCCGCCTGTCTTAGACGGTATTCGTCTTTGATGGATCTCGGTTTTTACTCTTTCAACAAACTGCATTGCAAGGTGTGAAGGCATATTCCCCACATCAACATAAAATACTCTTCTTTCAGGTGCTCTTTGCACACGATAAATGATAATAGCATCTTCTAGTAATTCTTTCTGCTTGTATACTTTGAAAATACTTTCAAGTAAACTATTACCAAATGGAAAATTTTGGTCTAATCCTTCGCTCATAGAAAGATGAACAACGTGATTTGCGTCAACAAACGTTTCGCCTTGATCTTGTTGCCATCTACTGGTTCCTGCTGGAGGAGTGTTGGCACCAGTCATTTGTTGCTGACTTACAGTTTGGTATCCACTAGTTCCACCAGGACCGTAACTGTTTTGTGTGTTTAATGGTGTTGCTTCTAATGCACCAAAAGCAAAATTTAAATTTTTAACAACATATTGCTCAGGACGTTTGCCTTCACTTTCATTAACAATAATTTTTGTAACTTGCCCAGGATCAACGTGAAACCATTTTTGTGATTCAGGATCCCTAATAAAAAATTGGTCACCATATTTGAAAGCATTACGTATAATTCTAAACATACGTGTATCAAATTGATTAATTTTACACCACTGCTTTAAATATTCACCTAATATTTGGACTTCGCTATTGTTAGCAGACTTTTTAAAATTTATATTGAAATGAGTATCGTTGTCTTTTGCTTTTTGTGAACAAAATTCTGCAAGAATATCTAATGCAGCATTAACTTCACTATCACTATCCATAGTATTGTATTGATTATAACGTTCAATACGATTTGGAGAACCAACATATACATCTGGCAAATGAGAACTATAATTAGCCGCGGCAGGACCTGGACCAGCATTACCTTTCATAGTAAAGGGTGAATAACTTCCACTTGGATTGTTATTAGTGGGTACCGGTGTAAAAAATTTTTTCCAACTCACGAGCCTATTCCTTTTAGCATATTGCCACTTAAACCTTTAGTTGCTTTAAATTGTTTTCTGCCTGTTTCAGATGCTGAAGTTTCAACTCTCAACAGATTTTCTAGCAAACTATTCTGTTTATCTAATCTTCCTTCTAACATACTAACCATTGTTTCGGTTATATTATTACTTATCGTACTAGACTCATTATTATACGAGGATGTGGAGCCATTGTCAACTGAATTCCTAAGTGCAGTAACTAAGTTACGTGTATTTTCAGTGCTTAAAACATTTCCTGGACCAGATATAAGTTCAGGACCCATTTCGCCTGTAACTGCATATTCACCACGTCTAATCATACCACCCTCTGCAAGTCCGCCTATAAATCTGCCTGATTTTTTATATTGTTCCATTTGGTATTTTTTCATTGCTATATCTTGAGCTCTAAGTAGGTCTGCTTTTGCTCTTTCAATATCTGCCTTTATACCAGATAGTTGTGGATCCATTCTTGTAAATCCATCTTGAGTCATTCTAGCGGCTGTCTTTTGCAAATCAGATAAAGTTTTTTCTGCATCTTTGACAGCTTCTTGCGCTTTAAAAGTTTCTGATTCAGCCTTTGCAATATCTTCTCTAAGTTCTTGTTGTGCTGATGCAGTTGCAACATCTGTATCTTGAATATCATTTAATTCTACATTATCAGCGTTGACAGTTGCGTCTTCAAACGACATTCCACCATTGGCCATATTTGAATACACTTCTGCAGATTTTTCTGCGGCTTCGAATAATCTATTAACAGCTTGACCCATTTGGGTTGAAATTTCACCAGCAGTTGGAAGAGCGTCTTGTACTTTTTGCAAGGCTTTTACACCCATATCCTCTAAGTTTTCCAATGCAGATTTTTGTGTGGCTAGCACCATTTCTCTTGTAGCTTCATTTAATTTTATTGTTTCGTCAATTAGGTTTACATCATCCCCTGCATCTTGCATTTGTATTGTTTGTTGTTTTTCAATTTCAGCAGTAATTCTTTGTAATTTTACAAGTGTATCTTCGGCAGCAGCACCTGCTGCATTTAATCTGTTAGCAAATGTATATGAATCTTCACGTAGTTGACCTTGTGCTTGGCTAACTTCAGTCAAGCCTCCTAACATACCAATTGATCTAGCTTCTTCAGTGTTTAAGTAACGAGTAAATGCTGCTTGAGTATTTGCCATTTCATTATCAAATGCACTAAAGTCAGACGATGCCATTCCGCTCTTAAATGCATCTACTTGTGCTTGGAATTCGTCTGCACTATCACCTAATGCAACAAATGCTGCTCTAGTCTGATCAGTAGTAGGTGCACCTCGTATTAACAGGTCTTTGAACAGTTCTGCATACTGCGGACCCATTGTGCTTGAAATTTCTGTTAATCCTTTTGATAATGCTTCGCTTGCTTCTGCACTTTGTCCAGTTAAGAACGCTTGCACATCGCCTTGACGTCTTGCTTCTTTCATTTGATTAGCAAGATCTTCTCTTTGTTTTCCTGTTAATTTGCTTAATGCATCTAATTCTTTTGCAAATTCTAATGCACTTGCATTTCTATCTCTACCAACACTACGCTCTAACTGATTATCTTGTTCAGCAATTTCAGCATATGTTAATAAATTTTCATTTATTTCATTTACCGTATAACCTAATCTACGTAAATTAGTGCCTGCATCGCTTGATAAAACTCCGCTACTAAATTGCCTAAATGCACTAATTGCTTGGTCAGTTGACCCACCAAAAGCACTTAATCCTTCTGCATTATCTTTGAACAATGTAGTCATTTCTTCTACCGTCATACCCAGTTCGGCTGCGGCTATTTTAATATTGGTCATTTCTTTGCCAAAGCTGGCACCAATACCTGTTAAACTTTGATATTCTGCTAAACTTTCTTCAGCAAACATTGTTAATGCATTTACAACTTTACCAAGTTTACCTAATATTTTTGTATTTGTATCAAGAGCTTTACTATAGTCAGACAGCTTCATACTTCCTGATAACAAGTTACCAGCGAGTCCAACTACGCTATTTGTTGCGCCTTTTAATTCTGCGCCAAATAATTTGACGGCGTTACCTGGTAGTTCAAATTCTGCCAAATCCCACGCTCCTAAGGTTTACGGTTTATAAATATTCTATACTACTATTTACCTATGGAAAAATTATGGAAAATGAAAGCCCTCTAAAAAAGTACGCAAGACAGCCAAAAATCTACGTTGACTTGCCCAGCAAAGGCAAATTTTACAAAAAAGGTGTGTTGTACGAAGATACTTATTCAAACTTAGCAGTGTTTAGTATGACTGCAAACGATGAAATATTGTACAAAACACCAGATGCATTGATAAACGGACAGGCAACTGCTAAAAATATCCAAAGTTGTGTTCCATCAATACAAAAGCCGTTTGAGCTGGTAACTTTAGATATCGATGCTTTGTTATTGTCAATTAGGTTATCATCATATGGTAAAACTATGACAATAGGAAAAAAGTGTTCAAAATGCAGTGAGGACAATCAATACGACATTGACATTACTAGATACATAGATTATTTGAATACACTTGAGTTTGAAGATACTTTGGTTTACGAGAATTTCAAATTTAATATCAGACCACTCACATATCAAGAATGGACTGATCTTCAAAAAGAATCAGTTGGGTATCAAAGAGCTCTTGCAATTCAAGCGCCAAAGATAACAGACGAAAAAGAAAAAGAAAAATTTCAAGATAGCATTTTAAATTCGATGGCTAAAATGAATATAAAATCTATTTTCTATTCTATCCAAAGTATAGAAGTCGATGGTACTATTGAAACAGATACCAAAGCAATCTACGAATTTGTTGAAGGGTATGATGTTGAAATGTTCAGAGCTGTAAAAGCACACATTGACAAACAATACAACAATTGGTTACTGCCTGAAGAAACAGTAAAATGTGAATCTTGTGGTGCAGAAAATAAATTACGTATTACAGTGGACCAAACGGATTTTTTCGTCAGAGGCTAATCCTGCTAGATGATAGTGAAGTTCAGGATTTAGCCGATGAATACGAAAACGATATCAAAAGACTAAAAGACACTATCTACAGATTAAGCTGGTATATGCGAGGAGGTATAACAGTTGATAAACTCCTCTACGACACTGATATCGAAGATCAAGAAATTATTAGCAAAATTATCAAAGACAATATTGAAAATACAAAAAACGCTAGGATGCCTCTGCTGTGATTATTGAGGACCTGGTCTATTATCAGGTACACTATTGATTGCATCATTAGCAATATTTACTATAGGATCTTGTGTTGGATCTTGCTGAGGTTCTCTTTCAATTGGTTGACCTTGTCTAGTCACGGTTCTATTGTCAGGCTGTGGCAGTGTAGTTATTGTACCTTCTTGGAAATCTTTTAATGCTTTTGCTGATGGCATTAAGTAGTAAATTGAATTAGAACCTCCTGGTCTGGCTCCTAATTGATCATTTACAACTACAATTTCGTGTGTGTCTTTGAGTTCATCTGCCAGCTCTGGTGTATAATTGAAAACATAATCTGACAAGCCTCCAAGTTCATTACGAGATACTTCCCTTGCTTGAATTGTATTCGATGGACGCTGTGTAGGATCAATGTCTAATGCATCGTAAATACCTTTGCTTCTGTCACTCATAACATAGTACGGAACTTTAATTTTTTCCATATCAGGAGGAAATATCATATCCTGAAATGCAAGTTTTGCCCATTCGCTTGATGCATATGCAGTACCTGTTGGCATTTTCTTAACACCTTTTTCAAATGATAGTGCATCTCTTAAAGTTGGACCTCCAAAAGCACCATTGGTAATTTTTTCTAATGCCTGTGATGCAAGATCAACAGTGTTTCCAATGCCTTCGAACAACCAATCAACTGAACTTCCTGCTAACCATTCTGCTAACTTCATTTGAACAGCCGGCCTGGTTAACAAATATGTTGCTCCCCAAAATGCAGCTTCAGTAACTATCATACTGATAAGCGAAGGAACAAACCCAACACCAGTTGCGGCAGCACCTGCTTGAAATGCACGTATTGGTGCTCTCAACAGTGTAATAAGTCTTCCTACTTTAACTATCCTAAACACAGCCAGTAATATTACCACAGTTTGTGTTACCCACAATCCTTCAATAACAGCAAGTAATTCTTCTTTGTCATCTTGTGTAAAGTCGTCAGTTATTGGTTCATTACGCACAGTATCGTAATTAATAATCATTGATTGAAATAGCTGTGCTGAAATACCAAGAACTCCTAAAAATTTAAAAAATGCAAGTAATTTTGTATTTTGAAGTAATCTTGTTGCTGACTGACTTCTCGCTTTAGCAACTTTTATTTCAGCATCAGACATAACTCTACCAAGATTGATTTTACTTAGTACGTTTGTACCAATCTTTTTTACATTTTTAGGATCAATTTTGCTTAATGATGCTTGTGTGCTTTTGCCGCTGGCTAAGTTGCTCATAAATTTTTTAGCATCTGCACTTTTGGTAAAACTATATGATTCACCTGCAAGATTTACGATATGCCTGTTTCCAACTTGTACAGGCTTGTAAACCACACTTCCTTTTTTAGAAAAGTGCATTTGGTTAATTTTATTACTACTTGCAATTAATTTCTTATTGATATTTTTTGGAGCAGGTGAATTATCTTTTGCATTAACATATTTTCCATTTTTCCATACGTAATCAATACCATTAAGGCTCTGTGAATTCAATGCTTGCACAGGTGCTTCTTCTCTTATGATAATTTTTTCTTCTGATATTAGTTCAGCTAACTTCATTCACACGTATTCCAACTGTATAATGTATTTAGTTTATTCAAGATGAACTACGTTCATCTGTGTTTTCGTTATCACTCAACACGAATCATTAGTTCTTGATAACAATATTAATAAGGCATATGCTTTGCATATGCTTTTAGTATTATTCAGATTGTGAAGTCATAATTCGCCCGTTGCCGGGCGAAGGTAGCTTTTGAGCATTATTCGAGTCGCTTCAGCCATCTTGTCAAAAGAGATTCTTACGGTGTAGCGTATAAAATTAAATTATACGGTGTAGCGTAAGTCGGAGGCGGTTGACCTGTATCCTCCTACTCTAGCTTCGTCATATCAACGGAAGGTAGTTATTCCCTAACAAGCGAAAACACTTACCCTGTGGTTGCTTTTTCTCAGAGCCACAATCCTTTAAAACCTATCGTATGTTTCTTCACGCGAGCATACCACACCACCGGCGACGAGCATTACCTCGGCTGGATCTTGGATTTTTTTCAGAGCTCGTTATATAGCCTATTTGTGTTCTAGTAGTGCCTGGCGTAGTTTTTGCGAACCACCAACTCTTACATTGATGATACCGTTATAATATTCGTCTGTTTCTAATACACGCCTGTCAAACTGTTCTCGTGCTTCAATGTAACTCATCTCTGCTCTGCTTTTGCAGTAATAAAGTATTTCACGAGTAAAGTTTTTTTCGCCTAGCTTTTGTACATCTTCGTTCAGTCTATCTGAACTTCCCCAGTATTCACGCCAATCACTTTCTTTGTAGCCTCGACGTTTGTTCTTTTTGCCTTTTAATGGTGGCTTGGTTGTTTTAAATTTTGCTAGTTTCTTGCCTACGTATTTTTGTTTTGTCTTTTTGTTTGTAATTAGATATACAAAGCCTTCGTATTCATCTGGTATAGTGTTTACTTTTTTACCTTTGTATGTCCAACTCATATACTATGTATTTTCTTGTTTATTCATCTTTGTCTTTTTTGATTTGCCTTTGTTCATTGCCCATTTTCCGCTTGCTCTAATGTCTGCAAGCACGTTATTATAGGTGTCTTTAATTTCTTGTTGCCTAGTTTTTGCAAGACGCATAAGTTCACGCAACTCACGCCTTGCAGATCTTTTTGTTCTTTCGCTTGGACCTTGTTCAAACTTTTCATTTGCTTCAAAGTAGTTCAAATATGTTTTTACAAGTTTGTCGTGTGTATCGTCATTCATTCTACAATTTCAACATCGTTTTCGTAATTGGTAAAGCCGTTTTCTTTTACAACTTTCATTACGTGATTGACTCTACCTACTAATTCATCCTTATGTGATATTAGGAATATGTTTTTGTCACGCTCTCTGCCCATTTTTTTCAGTACAGCAAGCGAGTTCTCAACGCCAGCAGTGTCCATACCAGAGTCTATAAGTTCATCAATAAACAATAAGTTTATTCCTTGATACAAAGACTCCCAAACATCTCTAAATGCCCAGCTCATTCCTAATATTAGCCTGTTTCGTTCGCCTCTTGACAAGTTATCAAAGTCTAAATCTTGTCCTAGTTGTGTAATTTCTACTGATAAATCGTTTTGGAACACAACTTGATGTGGTAAGCCTAATTTGTCTAAATAATTTGTTAGCCTGTTGTTTAGATACGCTAAGTTTTGATCTATAATCTTTTTGCGTATAAACGAATCTTTGTTTGTTAAGAGTTTAAGGAGAAACTCTTGATGATCACGTAAACTTGTCAAGTCGTTTACGTTTGTCCAATCAATTTTTTGTAGTGCAGTATTAGTTAAGTCGTCTATTTGTGCCTGATACGGATCGTCCTCTTGCTGTTTACTTACCAAACTTTGACGAAGATTATCTACGTTGTTTCTATGTTCGTATGCTTCTTTAGCTGTTTCGTAAAATGTTGTAGGACGTCCGTTAATATCGCCGATTTCATTTAAAAAATTCATTGTTTTTTCTAATTTTCCAGCAACTTCTGTTTGATATGCAATTGCATCGGCTAATTCTTTTGTTTTTCTTGTTTCAATTTCTTCTTTTTTGTCTGCGTGAAGCTCTTGTCCACACGTATAACATATTGCTGAATCAAGATCTTTTACATCTTTTTCTGCTTTTTCAACACTTTTGGTTGCTCTCATTAATGCAGACTCTAATGTAGCTTTTTCTTTGTTTAAACTTGTTAATTTGTTGTTTAACTCGTTCCAGTTAGTTAATTTATCGTGATTATCGAGTTCTGTATCAATATCTAGCTTTTCAAGTTCCTCAATTGCTTCATCAAGTTTTTCAATGTCTTGTTTTTGCTTTGAAAACCAAGCACGTTGCCTACCAGCAAGTGTTTCTATACTAGATTGTATTTTTTTATTGCTAGATTCTATTGCATTGATCTTTAATGTTTCTTCTGTAATAAAATCTTTTGTTTGTTTTGTTTTTTCCTTCAACAATTCTGCTTTTTCTGTAAGAATTGTTATACCAAGTAGTTGTTCGATAATAGCACGTTGGTCATTTGCTCGCATACTTAAGAAAGGTTCAGTGTAAGTGTTCAAAGCAACAACGTGTTTGAACATATCGTGACTCATATCAAGTAAATTGCTAATATCTTCTTGTGTTTTTCTACTATCGCCTTGTGATTCGTTAACATCTTCTTCTTGTTCGTGATCGTTTATGTAGAATTTTAGTACATTAGGTGATCTACCACGTTCAATCCTATATTTGTTCCCACCTTTTTCAAAATTTAGCGTAACTAACATACCTTTGCTATTGGTTTTGTTAATCAAGTTGTTACGCTTGATATTTGTTAGTGCTTGACCGTACAATGCGTAAGACAATGCATTAATAATGGTTGTTTTACCTGTACCGTTACGTGATCCAGTATCATCACCTCCTTGATCTAAGTTTTCACCAAGCACTAGAGTAAGTTGCTCCTTGTTGAAGTCAACTGCTTGGGTAACATTACCCACACTCATAAAGTTTTTAACTGTTAAATCTTTAATTTTTATCATACTAGCTCATTGTATATGTCTAAAAGTAGTTTTTTATCAAAACTATCTGTGTCAATTGATTGGATTTCATTACTTACAATTTGATCTACACTTTCAAATTGTTCTATATCCAAGTCTGTGTTTATTTCTTCAAGTTGTTTTTGTGGTATTAGTGTTATTTCTCTACAGTTGTACTGATCAATAAATGTTTCTTTTATATAACTTGCTTCTTCATAACTTATATCAATATCAAGTGTAACTCTTAGATACATACTTGGCTTGATAAGTGTATCTTTCTCATCAATCAACTTTGATAACTTTACTGTTCTATATTTAGGACAGTCTAACCAATTAATATACTCTGGTTCTGCATTGTTTTCGCGATCCAGTATCATCATACCTCGGTCGTCATCCCAAGCATCTGCATAGTTGTGCGGAAAAGCATTACCAATATAATGTATCTTACCTTGCTTTTGTCTTTTATGGAAATGTCCACTGAACACATATTCTTGATTTTTAAAATGTTGTGCTTTCAAATCTCCGTGATCTGGCATCTGGACCATTGCGTTCATATAGAAGCTAGGTAATTCAAAGTGTCCAAAAAGGTACTTTGCCTGCAATTTTTCAATGCGTTTCCATTCATCTCCTACTAGCCAAGGCACTAATGCTACATCTTCGATAACTTGTATTTCATCTACAACAGTAATACCTGGTATATGTTTTGCAAATTCAGTTGATTTTACATCACGCTTATCTTTGTAATACAAATCGTGATTACCAGCAAACATATAAAACTTATCAAATGCATTACCTAACTTTTCTAATAACTTGATAGTTGTATCCATAGTTGTTAGATTCAAACTATTTCTATTGTGATGCCAATCTCCGCAAAAAATACCTGTTTCACAGTTATTTGCCTTTGCTGTTTCGATATACCAATCAATATAATCCTCACAGTCTTGATTATGTACTCGTGAGTTACCCTTCATACCTAAATGAATGTCTGTAAACACAGCTGCTTTGTTAAACACTAGAAATCTCCACTTCGCTAGTAGTATAAACTAGGTTAATCTTAAAATCAACCTCTATTTCATTTCTCTTTCACGTTTTAGTGCGGCTTCCCATTCACCTGCGTGTTGTCTAGTGTGCGATGGGTTGAGATTATTCATTTCAAGAATATCATCTCTAATGTTTTGATTGCGTTTTTCTAAATTAATGACACGTACAAAACTATTAGTAACAGCAGCGGTATAATATGCAAAAGGATTATTGGATTTGGATTCATCAAATTGTAGTCCTATCTGTGAAAGTTGTAATATTGCTTGCCCTTTCATTTCGTCATTGTATGTGTATCCACGTACATTACCTCTTGTTGCATAACGATCAACAAGTTTCATCCACATACGAGCAAGTTCGTTAGTTGCTTTTCCGTGATCTTTACTAAAATAACCATTTTCCATACCACCTGTCCAATGAGACTTACCTACACATACTAATACGTCATTTTCGTCAAATTTGTAATGTTGAAAAGGAGGAAAATTAAGTTTTGTTTTAGTATCAGCAATTGTTTTTGGTGTTTTCTTTCTACCAGGTTCGTCTGGAATATGATCAAACATCATAATTCTAAAAATTAAGTCAGTTTTTTCTATAGATCTATAATCTACAGTAAATTCTGACATTTTAACTTTTTTGTTTTCTGCTTTAGCAATTTCATATGCTTCAGTTGACATTTTTTTTGCTCTGTTGCGTTTTGCTTCGGCAATTGTTCTAACATTTACTTTTTCTATACTTGGTAAAATGATATCGTAATTTGCATAAACAGGATCAACATAACTATTAAATGTACTTTTACTTTTGTGTATTTCTTTTAACATATCTTTATTGTTAAGATAATTTATTCTTTTGGCCATTATTATTCCTTTGCTTTATTCTATTATAAACTACGCACATATTTTTGTCAACTAAATACAGTATAGGAGTACAACTATGGCAATTGATCCAATTACAGGTATAGATAGTAACATTGGTAGTGAAAATAATATACAAAACAAACAGAGTATAGGAGATTTCTTAAACAATGTTAATCGATTTATGAGTAACTTACGTAGTAAAAATTTAGCACCAGGTGCGGAACCACTTTCTGCAAATTTTGCAACAGCTGCGTTTAATCCAAGTAATAAAGAAGAAGGCGAAGACTGGCGGGTAAAAATTTCTGTTCCTGATTTGTCAACATTTAGATCTAGTCCTATATTAGCACCATTACAAAAAACTGGGAACAATGTTGTATTTCCTTTAACGCCACAAATTACTTTTCAACACACAGCCAATTATGGAAGTGTTGCACCTACACATAGTAATTATCCCTTTCCTGTATATGAAAACAGCAGTGTTGAACCATTTGTTATAGCAGGAGAGTTTCCAGTACAAAACGAAGATGACGGTAGATATTGGATTGCCGCAGTGCATTTTTTCAAAAGCGTGACTAAAATGGCTTTTGGCGATACAAGTAATAAAGGAGCACCACCTCCGATTGTAAAAGTAAACGGATATGGAAATTATGTATTGAATAATGTTCCTGCTGTTGTACAAAATTTTAGTTATTCACTTGAAAATGCAAATGATTATATAAGAGTGCCAATACAAACTGTGCAATCATCGCAAGTTGTTGAAGAATATTCTTGGGTACCTACACAATCAACTTTATCGCTCACACTACAACCAATCTACAGCAGAGCAAAAGCTGCATCGTTTAGTTTAGATCGTTTTGTAAATGGTGATTTGAAATCTGAAGGATTTTTATAATGGCAGTAAGTTATCCAAAAACCAGTCCTTGGAATAAAACTGAAGTTGAGTCTAGTGGAGAACTAGGAGTTTTACAAATTGTACCAATTCCAGCAGAAGATGATGATATTTTATACACCATAGAACCGCAATACAATCATAGACCTGATTTGTTAGCCTTTGACTTGTATGGTACACCAAAATTGTGGTGGGTATTTGCACAAAGAAATATGGATATAGTTAAAGATCCTGTATTTGATATGCAAACAGGAACTAAAATATTTTTACCAAAGCAAAGTAATATAAAAGCCGAATTGGGATTATAAATGGCAAAAGAAATAAATCCGTTACACGTATTTTCTAGTTATAATTGTATCTTTACATTTGCTGTATTGACAGCAGATGAAATCAATTTTCCTGACGATACTTATGCAGGCGGAGCACCTCAATTAGAAATATTCCGTAGCGGAGGAAAAAGTGAAAGTTTTGTATCAACTGTTTTTGAAGACCAGATTGGCGGAAAATTAGAATATTATATTGAAGATGTTGAAATAGAAGGTATCATTGTACCTAATACAAGAACAAGATTAACAAATGCAACAAATATATCATTTCAAGTTTTAGAACCTTACAGTATGGGTTTATTTTTGCAAACATTACAAATAGCTGCATTGCAAGCTGGTTTTACAAATTATATTCAAGCACCGTTTTTATTAACTATTGAATTTGTTGGTTTTGATGATGATGGTAATCCAGTAACAGTAGATAAAGAAGGAAAAACTGTAAACCTGCAACGTAAAATACCTATGAAGTTAGCCAATGTTGAATTCAATGTTAGTGGAAGCGGAACAACTTATGATGTTACTGCCATACCTTGGAACGAACAGGCTTTAGTAGACCAAATAGATAGGACTTATTCTGATATTACTATTACAGGCAAAAACGTTGTTGAATTATTACAAACAGGTCCAGAAAGTTTGACCACTATTATAAATGGTAGATATGAAGAACTTAGAAAAGAAGGAAATTTTCCTACAGCAGATGAGATAGTAGTATCTTTTCCTAACGATATTACATCCAGTGTAAGTAATACTGCTAATAAAAATACAATTGACAAAGGTGCTGTGACGTCACCAAAAAAAACTAAAAGTCCATTGTTTGGTAATATTGTTACAGGTGTAATAGGAGGTGTTATTGCAGGCGCAGCCTCTGGTGAGAAAAATTTAGGAAAAGCCGCGTTAGGCGGAGGACTTGTTGGAGCATTAGGAGGTGCATTTGGTGGAGCAAATTTTGGAGCTTTACAAGGTGTTTTAGGAGCTTTTAGATCAGGAGATATAAATGCTGTTTTTCAGAGCATAACTGGATTTCTTGGAGCACAAGCACCACAAGATTTTGATGCTTTTCTTAGTAGTGTTACAGGAATGGTTTTTAACAAAAGTAATATCACTGAAGGTTTAATTACTTTGGCACAAGATAGTGGAACTGTAAATCAAATTGGTAATGCAGTAGTTGCAAAAAATTACAACGATGGCGGTAAAGTACCTATGGGCAAAAGTGGTCAGCAGTACGATAAGAAGAATATGGTTTATACAAGAGGAAAGAATGTTGTTGATCCTGTGCAACGTAGTTTTACATTTGATTCTGACGAAAAAATAACAAAAATAATCGAAGAAGTTGTTACATCTAGTAGTTGGGCTCAAGAACTTAAAGACAGGCCTGCTGATGATAAAGGTATGGTTGATTGGTTTAGGATTGATGCACAAACATTTATTAAAAATGGCACTGGAAAAGAATTACAAGACGGAACTACAGCAAAAACGTATCACTATAGAGTAGTGCCTTACAAAGTACATAGTAGTGCTTTACAGAAACCTTCTGATCCAGGATTAAGTTATGAACAACTGAGAGAACTTGCTAAAAGAGAATACAATTACATCTACACAGGTGCAAATAATGATATAATTAATTTTGATATACAGATTAATGCGGCATTTTTTAAATCTATTATGTCTGATGCAGGGCAAAACAATTTCGAACGAAAAGGCGGCGGATTACAACAAAATATTGTAAAACAAAAAAACGATTTGTTTATTACAAATCAAGCTACAACAAGTCTTAGTGGTACAGGTTTCTCACAACAAATACCAACTCAACGAAGCACATTGCAAGGCGGCGGTGGAGGCGCTATTGATAATAATAAAGTACGTATTGCTAAAATGTTCAACGATAATATTATTAACAGTTTTGTTGATTTGGTAATGTTAGATTTAGAAATAATAGGAGATCCGTATTATATATTTGATAGTGGTATGGGAAATTTTACAGCTGGTCAAATAGATGAAAACGAAACTGCAAACGGAAGCATAGAATATCAACGTGGTGAAGTTGATGTGATTGTTAATTTTAGAACACCAATTGATTATAATGATGCAACTGGAGGAATGATATTTCCAGAAGAAACAATACCAGTAGATGCGTTCAGTGGATTGTATCGTGTTACTACACTAACAAATAGATTTAACAAAGGACAATTTACACAAAGATTAAAATTATTACGCAGACCTAATCAGCCACAAGATAACAAGCAAACTGCTACAGGTGATTTAAAAACAAAAATTATAAATGCTGCACCGTCGCAACAAAGCTATACACCATATGGGCCAAACTAAATGAATGATATACCTAATAAAAATGAAGTAACAAGAAATACAGATTCAGGTGTAGCAACTCGCAATCCTGGACCGTATATTGCAAGAGTGATAGAACATTTAGATAGTCTATATCTTGGAGGTTTACGAGTTGAGCTTTTAAAAACATCAGAAGCAGGAAATATAGGAGAAACTGTAGGTCAAACAGTTGAAGTTTATTATGCAAGTCCTTTTTATGGAACAACAAATAGCCAAAACGGTCCACGGAAAAATGATGACTATGCAAGCACACAAAAAAGTTATGGTTGGTGGGCAGTACCTCCTGATCCTGGTAGTCTAGTTCTTGTAACATTTGTTGAAGGCAGTAGAGATTTTGGCTATTGGTTTGCTTGTATTCCTGAAAAAGGAATGACATTTATGTTACCTGGAGGACAACCAGCAACCGAACAACTTACAGGTCAAGTACCAAGTGATCTTAAAGGTAAAAGATTGCCAGCAGGAGAATATAACAAAGTACTTACAAAACCACAAACTAATAATTTATTAAAATACAAACGTCCTATAAATGATGAATTTGTAAACCAGTTGTTAGAACAAGGACTTGTAGAGGATGACATTAGGGGAATAACATCAACAAGTGCCCAAAGAGAAACACCTAGTGCAGTGGTAGGATTTAGTAGCCCAGGACCTTTAGATAAAAGAGGCGGCAAACCAACAGCACCAATTGGATTAAAAGAATCAAAAGCAAATATTCCAGTAAGCAGATTAGGTAGTAGTAGCATTGTTATAGACGATGGTGATGATAAATTAATACGCAAAGGTTCGCCAGCTGATACACCATATGAATATATCAACAAAGAAGCAAGCGAAAGCGGTGGAGATGTTACTCGTCCTGCAAATGAAATGATACGCTTACGCACACGTACCGGCGCACAAATTTTAATGAATACAAGTGAAGATTTAATTTACATCAACAATAGTAAAGGAACTTGTTGGATTGAAATGACAAGTAACGGTAAATTAGATGTATATGCACAGGACACAATTAGTTTCCATACAGAAGTTGATATGAATTTTACAGCAGACAGAGATATTAATTTTGAAGCCGGAAGAAATATCAATATGATAGTAAATGAAAATATATTTCAAAGTGTTGCAAAAAACTATGAATTACTTGTAGGAATAGATGGCAAAATCAAATGTAAAAATAATTTAGAAACTACAGTTACAAACGATATGCTTACAACAGTAGCAAATGAAATAGGCATTAAGAGTTCAAAAGATTTAAAGATAACATCTGGAGGAACTGTTTGGATAGACGGTGGTCCTGATGTACAATTAAACGGCGGAGAAAGTGCTGCTGAAGCAACACTACCTTTAAAGGCAAAGTTTCCTAAACGTGTTCCGCAACACGAACCTTGGGACGGACACGAAAACTGGAACCCACCCGAAACACTACCAGATAAAACAGAAGCAGTAGATACAGAAAGCCAAGACAAACATTATGAAGACAGACCTGTACAAACTGATAGAAAACCAATGAATGAATTAACACCAGGAGAAGAATAATGGCAGATACCTGGCCTGTAAACAACGGAGCAGTTGGCACAAAGGGCAGTGCAAATAGAACTAATCAGCAACAAGCTGATGAAGCAATGGGAAGAACAACAACATCTCCTACAAATCAACAACAAGCTGATCAAGCAATGGGCAGAAATGCACAAGGAGGAGGTGAAGGTGGTGCACCAACAACAAAAGCAGGCACTACTGCTGCACCAAAAGAAGATTATGTTGAAACAAGAACTGCAATACAAGATGCTTCTCAATCAGTGGTTGAAATTACATTAGATTCTTTTTTACAAGGATTACCAGGTAGTTTGAGTCAAATTATAGGCGGAGCAGTACAAGGATTGTTAGGACAACTAGACAGTGTAATGAGTAATCTTTTAAGCACAACTTCATTAACAAATGTATTTGGCAATGTTGTAGGTTCAATTCAAGAAGGCATAGGTAATGCAATCAGCGGAATGGCAGGTGCTTTAGCCGATGTAGGTCAAACATTATTTACTGGTTTAGGTAATGTAATAAGTGAGATACCAGGAATGGGTCCTGTGGTAAGAGATTTTTCATCTGCTGTAAAAGGATTAGGTGATACACTATCTACTGCCTATAACGGATTAGATCCTTTACCAAAAGCTGTTATAGATGGAGCAATAGGTAGTGTAGGTGCTAAGGTTTTAGATAAAATTGGTTTGCCTAGCATTGATCCTAAAACAGCAGGACTTGTTGCAGGAGGAATAAGTTTTTTTGTAAATCCTGCAAATAATATGAAAGATATTGCAACAACTGCTAGAACAATGGATGCAAAAGTATTTCCTGTAACAGGAGATAATGTTTTTGGAAACTTAGCGGCAAAGTCAGAATTAGCCGCCAAAGAATTAGAAAAAGTTTTGACAACTAACACAGGCACAAACTTTACTTTTAATAATGTGCCAGTAAATCTAGTTAACGAAGTAAGACAAGTATCAAACCAAGTATTACAAGATGTAATACCAGCAGGTGCTGAATTATTTACAGGTACAATTTTTTCAAACCAAAGAATAAAAAATTACAATGGTAAAAGTTATGTTGTGCCATTTTAAGCGGAAATAAATACGTTATGTCAGTAAATGAAAAACAATTATATAAAAGTATTGCAGTTGGATCTAGTTCTAACGAATCACCTGTGCAGTCTAAAAAATACAGAGGTATTAGCACAGTAGATAAAAACACTAGAAATTTTGTAAAATATGACTTACAATTAATAAAGCAAGATATTGTAAATCATTTTCACATACGTCAAGGCGAAAAATTAGAAAATCCTGAGTTTGGTACAATTATATGGGATGTGCTTTTTGAACCTTTAACAGATAGTTTGAAAGAAGCAATTATAAAAAATGTTACTGACATTATCAATTACGATCCAAGAGTAAGTGTTAATAATGTTACTATTGATAGTTTTGAAAGCGGTATTCAAATAGAATGTAACTTAACATATTTGCCTTACAACATTTCGGAAAGTATGCGTTTAACATTTGATGAATCTGCTGGTTTAATTTAAAGTGCGTACTTTATTTTTCAGATAAATATTATATAAATTAAGGAATGATAAATGGCCAGTACTGAACGTCAAAATAGACTTCTTTTAGCAGAAGATTGGAAGAAAGTTTATCAAAGTTTTAAATATGCCGATTTTCAAAGTTATGACTTTGATAATTTGCGTAGAACAATGATTAATTATATTCGGCAAAACTACCCAGAAGATTTTAATGATTATATTGAAAGTTCAGAATACTTAGCATTAATTGATTTGATTGCATTTCTTGGCCAGAACCTTGCATTTCGTGCTGATCTTAATGCTAGAGAAAACTATATAGAAACAGCTGAACGAAGAGAAAGTGTTTTAAGATTAGCAAGACTAGTAAGCTACAATCCAAAAAGAAATCAAAGTGCAAATGGATTATTAAAATTTGAAAGTGTAAGCACCACAGAAGATGTCTTTGATTCAAACGGCACAAATTTAAGTCAGCAAGTTGTACAATGGAATGATTCTACAAATGCAGATTGGTATGAGCAATTTATAAAAGTGTTAAATGCAGCCTTACCTGCAGAAGCAAAATTTGGTAAAAGTATCAAAAAAGAAACTATTGACAGTGTATTAACAGAACAATACAGACTCAACGCTACAACATCAAATGGATTACCTATATACAGTTTTTCAAAAAACATTGATAGTATAACAACTTCTTTTGAAATTGTAAGCACAGCTATTGATGATGAAAAAATTTATGAAGAAGAGCCATTACCAGGAAACAGATTAGCTTTCTTGTATAGAGATGACGGACAAGGCGCTGGCTCAAACAACAGTGGATTTTTCTTACATTTTAGACAGGGTAGATTAGAAAATAACACATTTCAAATAGCAAATCCAACACCAAATTCAACTGTAAACATTGACACTGATAATATTAATAATTCAGATGTATGGTTGTATAAACTAGATAGCAATAATTTTGAATCAGAATTATGGACAAAAGTAGATAACATTGAAGGTAATAATATTATTTACAACAGTGTAAGTAAAAAAATTAGAAACATTTATGGCGTGTTGAGCAGAATACAAGATAGAGTAAGTTTAATATTCAGCGATGGAACTTTTGGCACCTTACCAAAAGGTAATTTCAAATTGTATTATAGAACAAGTAATGCAAGGAATTATAAAATTGTTCCTAGCGATATGACAGGTGTTACAATAAACATTCCGTATATTAGTGCAAGTAACAAGCCAGAAACTTTAACAATTACAATGGAATTGAAACAAACAGTTGAAAACAGTGCATCAACTGAAAGTAATTCTTCTATAAAAACAAATGCACCTAGCACATATTACACTCAAAATAGATTAGTGACAGGTGAAGATTACAATGTAGGCACATTAGGAGTTAATCAAAACATAGTAAAGACTAAAGCTATAAACAGAACTAGTAGCGGAATAAGTAGATATTTTGATTTAAGAGATGCAAGTGGAAAATACAGCAACACTTTGTTGTATAGTGACGACGGAATTTTGTTTGCAGAAAATACAAATTTAAAATATAGTTTTGATTTTACAACAAGAAATGATATTGAACAAGCAATTAACAATATTATTATTCCTGCAATCAAAGAAACACAACTTAGAAATTTTTATTATAAAAACTTTCCAAGGAACACTAATGTATCTAATCTAAATTATACTTGGGTGAAAGAAACACAAGATAACAACAGAACTACAGGATACTTTGTTGATTCAAACAACACATCGATTGCAGTATCAAGTTTTACAAAAAGCATAATGCGTTTTATTACTCCAGGATCATTGCTAAAGTTTACAGCACCAGATGGTTCTCATTTTATGCCAGATGGAACTATGATGCAAGGCACCGCAGACCACAAAGGATCAAAAGATTATCTATGGGTGAAAGCAGTTTCCATTGATGAAAACGGAACAGTAGTAAATCCTGATACAGGACTTGGGCCTATAGTATTAAATGAAAATATTCCAACCAATGCAATAATATCTGAAATTATTCCAGTGCTAGATACTAGTATTATTGATAGTGTCAAAACTCAAATTATTGATCAAGTGTTTGCTTATAAAACATTTGGATTACGTTATGATTATGAATCAAGTCAATGGCGAGTAATTGATAATAACAATCTTGACACCATTAATCAATTCAGTTTAGGAAAAACAGGAGATAGCACGAATACACAAAGTGATAATAGTTGGTTGTTGTTATTCGAAACTGATGGACAAAAATATACAATTACTGCTAGAGGTAGAAAGTATATTTTTGAAAGTAATGATCAAATAAGATTTTTCTTTGATAGTAAAAATAAAATTTATGATAGCAAAACAGGAACTATTGTACAAGATGTAATTAAAGTGTTAAGCATAAACACTAAGCCTGATGCTTTGACTCCTTTCACTGTTGACTGGTCTTGGCAAATAGACAAAGAATATAAAAACAGTGCAGGCTATATCAATAGCAAAAAAATTGAAGTATCATTTTTTGATGCAGATAGCGATGGTGTTGTTGATGACCCTGATTTGTTTGAACACATTGTTGCACCTGAGACTAATCCAAATACAAAGTACGTATACCAAAAAAAATCAATTGTTAACAAAACGGAAACATTTAATTATATAGACGCAAACAAAGAACCTATATACACAAAAACAAGTCAAGGAGCTGTTGGCGCACTAAGTCAATATAACAACGGAGATGTGTTTTACTTAATAGATAGAGATGTATTTTTAAAATATAACCAAACTTCAAACGCTTTAGAATTTACATCTGATTATCTTGCTTATGTAGGAAGAACTGATATAAAATTTGAATATTCACACGCGGCTGACGAACAAGCAAGAATAGATCCTAGTAGTAGCAACATAATTGATGTCTATATGCTTACAAAATCATATGATAATACCTATAGAGATTATTTAAAAGGAAATGTTGCAATTAAACCATTACCACCAAGTAGTGATAATTTATATCTAAACTATAATGCTGATATAAGTGCAATAAAAAGTATCAGCGATGATGTAATTTATCATCCAGTAAAATATAAACCAATACTTGGTAGTAAAAGTGATGTAGATTTACAAGCTACTATCAAAGTTGTTAAAAACGAAGATAGAGTTGTAAATGATAATGATGTAAAAAGTAGAGTAATTGATGCAGTAAATTCATTTTTTGCATTAGAGAACTGGGACTTTGGAGAAACGTTTTATTTTAGTGAATTAGCAACCTACATAATTAATAAACTATCGCCTGATCTTGTAAGTATTGTATTAGTACCAAAACAAGAGACACAAAGTTTTGGAAGTTTATATGAAATTAAATCTGAAAATGACGAAATACTTATTAGTAGTGCTACAGTTGACGATGTTGAAATTATAGATGCAATTACACAATCTAGATTAAAAGCATCTGGATTAGTAGTAACAAGTGATGATATTTTAAATGTTGGAGTACAAAGTTCTGATGTTACAACCACAGGAACAACAAGTTATAGTAATGTATCAACTGGTTCAAGCGGCAGTGGATCAAGCGGCAGTGGATCAAGCGGCGGTGGAGGATCAAGCTACTAATGTCTTATAATGATGATCAAAACGAACTTCCATTACCAGCAGGTAAAAATAAGGAAAGAAGTAGTGTAGAGCAACTTCCTAGATTTTTTAGAACACCGCAAAACAAAAAGTTTTTAACTAGTACATTAGATCAAATGACTAATCCGGGTGTTATTGAAAAAATAAACGGATTTGTAGGTAAACGCGAAGCAAAAGCCTCTAAGGTAACAGATAATTATATTGATGATGTAACAAAAGCAAGACAAGATTATCAGTTTGAGCCTGTAAGTATTTACGAAGATTTTTTATCAACTACCAAATATTACAGTGATTACAACGACTATCTTGGATTGTTACAAACCTATAATGCAAATACTAAAAATCAAAGTTCTCTAAATGAACAAGAATATTATGCTTGGAATCCTAATATTAATCTTGATAAGTTTGGAAATTTTAGAGAATACTATTGGTTACCAAACGGTCCTTACGAAATACCAGTTAAAGGTCAAAGTAAGAATATTGTTAGCACATATAGAGTTGAAGTTTTAGAAGAGGATAATGAAATATCATTATTATTTCATCCTGACGGACTTACAAAAAATCCAAATTTAAAACTATATAGAGGACAAACCTATAGATTTTTAATCGATGCTCCTAATAATCCTTTAACAATAGCTTTGTATAGAGGTGTTGATCCAAATGAAAGACTAGATGATAGTTCTATCTTAAATCAAACATACACAGAAGGTGTAACACTTTTTCCTGATACAGATGACACATTATTAAATCAAGCTGATTTTGTTGCACAGGATTATATTGAAAAAGGTATTCTTGAGTTTACTATTCCTGAAAATGCACCTGATACATTGTATTTTGTTAGTCAGTATGATTTAAATGTAAGCACTAGATTAATAATTGGAAATATAGACGAAAATTCTGTTATCAATGTTGAAGAGGAAATTTTAAACAAAAGAACTTATACAACGGCTGATGGATGGGACTTTAGCAATGGAATGAAAGTGTATTTTATTGGCAATGTAACTCCTGCAAAATATGCAAGCGGTGTTTATTATGTAGAAGGCGTTGGAGATGAAATAAAATTAATTAATGCACAAGATTTAATTGTTCCTGCTATTTTTACAAATGATACACAGGTACCATTTGATACAAATGGATTTGATAGAGTTCCGTACAGTGATGCAAAAAGTTTTCCTGGCACAAAGGATTATATTGTTGTAAACAAAGCTAGTGCAGATAGAAATCCTTGGGCTAGGTACAACCGTTGGTTCCATAAAGATGTGATAGAACTAAGTGCTAGTTTAAACAATCAAGTATTCGACTTGAACGAAGAGTTACGAGCAAAACGTCCTATTATTGAATTTGACGCAGGCTTAAAATTATATAATTTTGGTACTCGAGCAAAAGATAATATTGATTTAATTGACACATATACAAATGATGTGAAATCAAAAATAGAAGGAAAAACAGGATACAGTGTTGACGGAGTAGAACTTGCAGACGGACAAAGAGTGATGTTTATCAATGATACCGATCCATTTGTCTACGGTAAAATCTTCCAAGTTAAGTTTTTTGATTTTAAAGGAAATAACCAAATAAGTTTAGTTGAAACTACAGATACTAATCCTTTAGAAAATGATACTGTGTTAATTACAAGCGGAAATAAACAAGCAGGAAATATGTATTATTTCGATGGTACTACTTGGAAATTAGCGCAAGACAAAACAGGAGTCAATCAAGCACCTTTGTTTGATTTGTATGACGATACAGGAGTTTCATTTGCAGACTCGATTACATATCCTAATAGTGATTTCACAGGTAATAGAGTTTATAATTATAAAGTTGGTGAAGGTATAAATGATGCTGAATTAGGCTTTCCTTTAGCATACAAAAACATTACAAATACAGGCGATATTGTTTTTAATTTTAGTTTACTTTCAGAAAAGTTTACATATGAAATTAACAATGTTATTTTTACAAAAGATACATCAAATGGATATCTTAGAAAATATTTTCATCAGGGTGTAGATTTTGAATATGTCAACGGATGGGTAAAAGCACCAAATCTAAGTAAGCAATATGTAATACGTAAATATACTGGTCAACAATCTACAAATAATTATATTATTGATATGTTTGATAATAGTAATAATTTATCAGACTTAAAAGTTCTTGTTTATGTCAATAACATATTTCAAACCGAAGGTGTAGACTATACTTTTAATGCAGATAATAACAGTAATAAATTTGTACAGTTTTACACTGATTTAAAAACAAGTGATGTGATTGTTATTAAAGCACATTCAAAAGCTACAAAAAATAGTAACGGATATTATGAAACACCTCACAACTTTGAACGTAATCCTTTGAATGACAACATTACTGAATTTACTTTAGGCGAAGTTTCTGATCACGTCGATAGTGTAGCTACAGAAGTTCCAAATTTTTCAGGACGCCAACCTGGTGCAAATAATTTGAGAGATTTAGGAAATGTAAAACCTTATGGACGTAAATTTGTTCAACACAGCGGGCCAATAAATTTACCTTTGTATACATTAGCCAAAAAAGAAAGTAATCTTGTTTCTGCAATGACATTTGCAAAAAATGAATATAGCAAACTTAAAAGGGCATTTATACAAGAAGCAGAAACATTGAACCTAAACGGAACTATTAGAGAACAAGTAGATCAAATATTATTATCGTTAGCTTCAAACAAAAAAGAAACTATGCCTTTTTATCGTTCGGATATGGTTGGCATAGGTGCATACAAAAAAATAGAATATACTGTTTTAGATTCAGATTTAAAATTTTATGCATTGACAATGCCTTTCACACTTGACGAATTAAGTGAAAAGGCAGTATATGTCTATGTAAACGATACGCAAGCCTGCCACGGTTTAGACTACACATTTTCAAGTGAAGGATTTGTCCAATTCACTACTTCATTTTCACTACAAGTTGATGATAAGATAGAAATATATGAATACGAAACAACAAATGGTAGTTATATACCTGAAACACCTACAAAATTAGGATTGTTTCCTGCATACAAACCTGAAAAGTTTACAGATACAACTTATGGTGAAAACCAAACTGCAATTAGAGGACACGATGGCAGTATCATAATTGGTTATGATGATTATCGAGATGATCTAATCATAGAAATGGAAAAACGTTTATATAATAACATCAAAGTTCCATATGATGAAAATATTTTTAATATCTATGATTACATAGGAGGAGAATTTAGAAATACTCAAATTTCTAAAAAAGATATTGATGATGTTTTAATTTCGGATTTTATAAAATGGTTAACAAAAACTGGCAATCCAGATTATACAGATAATAGTTTTGTAAAAGATACTGAAACATTTACATATAATTATGGGTTTGGTAGTAGTAAAACAAATCAACCATTAGCTGGCTTTTGGAGAGGCATTTACATAAATGCATATGACACTGATAGTCCTAATTTAAGACCTTGGGAGATGTTAGGATTTAGTGTAAAGCCTAGCTGGTGGGAAAGTAGATATGGACCTGCGCCTTATACTAAAGACAATTTAGTTTTGTGGAATGATCTTGAAAGAGGTATTATTAGATCAACAACAAACGTTAAAGCAGATAAAAGATTTATACGCCCTGGATTGACAAAACACATTCCTGTAGATTCAAGCGGAAATGTATTAAGTCCTCTTGATAGTGGTTATGTAAATGAGTTTAGTTTTGTAAGTCAAAAAGGAAAACGTTTTAAATTTGGTGATCATACGCCTGCAGAAACTGCTTGGCGTAGAAGCAGTGAATATCCTTTTGCTTTAATAAAAGCAATTATGTTAAACAGACCAGCAAAAGTTTTGGGTGTAGGGTTTGATAGATCACGTGTTTGTAGAGATTATACAAACCAACTTGCATACAAGGCAGATGTAACAAGAAGAATTAAATTATCTAATTTAAAGTTTCCTGCAACAGTTGATGCAAATAACAAAAATATATTAGCAACTGGATTAGTAAATTATATCTACAATTATATGGCAAGTGATATCACTACAGAATACAATAATTTTGTCACAGAATTATCTAACTTAAAACAAAAAATTAGTTTTAAACTTGGCGGCTTTGCTGACAAAGATAAACTTAAACTTGTTTTAGATAGTAAAAATCCAAGCAACAAAGGAAATGTATTTGTACCATTTGAAAATTATAAAATAGATTTAGTTTCTAGTTCGCCTTTAGAGGTTGTAACTTACAGTGGTGTTATAATAGAAAAACAAACAAATGGATTTAAAATAAATGGTTATGACAAAGAATTTCCAAAGTTTACATATAACTTACCTTTTATATCACAAAACGATATTGCTATAAATGTTGGCGGCATAAGTGAAGGATTTATTAATTGGGCTGAAGGCAAACAATATGTTGCAGGAAAAATTGTTAAGTTCCAAAATTCATATTATAGAGTAAATGTTAATCATACAAGTGGCGATACTTTTGATATAAGTTTTTATACTGCACTCAAAACTTTGCCTGTTGTAGGTGGTGCTACTGCTACATTAAGAAAAAACTTTACAGAACAAACACAAGAATTGCAATATGGATCTGTATTATCTACAATACAAGAAGTTGTTGATTTTTTACAAGGCTACGAACACAATTTAAAACAAAAGGGATTTAGTTTTGATTATTTCAACAGAGAAACTGAAGCCATTGAAAACTGGACACTTAGTATAAAAGAGTTTTTATTTTATACAACACAAAACTGGGCAGTTGGCACAATTATTACTTTGAGTCCTGGCGCCAATAGATTGCAATTTTCTAAAGATTATTTTGTTGTTGATAATATTAAAGATAATATATTTGGATATAAAATACTTTCACTTGATGGTACAAGTGTAGCAGATTTATCTATTACTATAAACAGAGATGTAGGAAATACTGTTGAAATAAGTACAAACGAAAGTAGTGTTTATTTTGCAAAATTAGGATTGATTCAAAAAGATCACGCTGTAATTATAGATAATACAACAGTTTTTAATGATACAATTTATAATCCAAACAGCGGATATAGACAAGAAAGACTAAAGGTTGTAGGATACAGAACAGACAACTGGAATGGCAATCTAAATATTCCTGGGTTTCTTTATGATCAAGCAAAAATTACAGAATGGGAACAATGGAAAGACTATGCACTTGGTGATGTTGTAAAATATAAAGAGTTTTATTATTCAGCAAATGAATTTATTTCTGGTAATTCTGTTTTTGAAAATAACAAATGGAATCGGTTAGAAGAAAGACCAACAAGCGGTTTAAAAACAAACTTTGATTATAAGATAAATCAATTTGCAGATTTTTACGATTTAGATACAGATAATTTTGATAGTGAACAGCAACGTCTTGCTCAACACCTTATAGGATATCAAAAAAGAAACTATCTAAATAATATAATAGAAGATGATATTAGTCAATACAAATTTTATCAAGGATTTATACAAGAAAAAGGAAGTAAAAATAGTTTAACTAAATTGTTCGATAAATTAGGATCTGCTGATCAAGACAGTTTAAATTTTTACGAAGAATGGGCAATTAGAAATGCACAATACGGTGCGACAGATACATTTGATGAATTGGAGTATAGACTAGACGAAACTAAATTTAGAATAGAACCACAGTTAATTGAATTGGTGACAAGAGAAGATATTTCAAGAACAGATTTAGTCTATGAAATACCAGAATCAAAAGTTTATATAAAGCCACAAAATTATACAAATAATCCTTTTCCTAAAAAATATGATACAACTGAATTTAGCAAAACAGCAGGCTATGTAAGTTTAGATCAAGTTGATTTTATAGCAAAGACTCCAAACGATATTTTAGAATTAGATATTGCAAATGTTGAAATTGATAACATAATCTGGGTAACTTCTGAAAAAAATAGTTGGAACATATACCAGCACGTTGTAGTGCCTAATAGGGTTGTAGAATATATTAAAACAGATAGTGGTTTTAATTTGTTATTTGACAGTGTTCCTGAAATAGCTGTGAATGATATTTTTGGTTTGCAATTTGTTGATGATGCAGTTGATGGATTTTATAAAGTTGCAAGTATATCAGACACAATTGTAAGTGTGGTAACAAACACAACATTTACTGAAGAACGTGTAGACCTAAGAGATAGTACAACAGGACTAGTTACTAAATTACTATCGAAAAGATATGCAACACCTAATAATGTTAATGATGATTTAAATGAATTTGGATTAAATGAAAACAATACTATTTGGATTGATAATGTAGCTAATGATAAATTTGGCGTTTTTAGAAATAAAAAAATCTTTGATGGTAAAACAGAATTACAAAATAATGATGACGGAGACGGAAGTTTTGCATCTTCTTTTGCAGTTAATAAATCAAATTCAATATTTGCAGCAGGTAGACCAGATGACGAAACAGTTTACATTTATACAAGAAGTAGCGAAACACTTGCACTTGTTTTTGTACAAGAAATAAACGTACCTGATGGTTTCCACGATAGTAATAGTGGCTTTGGTAAAAAAATTAAATTTTCAGAAGACGGACAGTTTATGTTTGTTTCTGCGCCACTTGCAAGTAATGTAAAAACAAAATACAAAGGAGATATAGATCCTTCACTAACAATTTTAGCAGGTGATATTGTTACTGATAGAGAAACACTTTGGCGTGCATTACGTGATACACAAGACGACGGTAGTACAATACATACCACTAGCCAAGACTGGAGACAAGTTTACAAAATACCTGCAGACAGAGATGGTACACCTAGTGGTTTAACAAATCAAGGTATTGTTTACGTATACAAAAAACAGCTCGACAATAATTACTTTTTATTAGATCAATTTGTATCTAGTATTCCTACAGCAGATGAAAAGTTTGGTATTGGATTAGAAACTGCATTTACAACTGATCTAAATTACAAATTATTTGTACGTAGTGAAGGCAACAACGGACGGGTATACATATACGATTCAACTTATATTCAAATGGACTTTTTAGGAACACAAGATGAAAATTATAGGGGTGTTCATAATAATACATTCGGATACACTATAGATGAGATAGTTTATTATGAAGGAGTATTGTTCCAAGCAAAAGTAGATATACCGCCTGGAGGAGACAATCCGTCAAATGCAACACTTTGGGAAGCTATAGATTCTAGTATAGACAGGTTTGGGTATTTGCCTAATACAACTACAATAGATGGCGATAATGATAGTACGGTTTTTAATAATACAAATCAAGCAGGTAAAAATATTGATGTAAGTAAAAATGGAGAAGTGCTTGCATTTACTGCTTTCAACACATCAACAGAAGAATTCCAAGTTTATGTTTATAGATTAGTAGAAGGTAGATATGCTTTTTATGAAGTATTGACAGCTCCTGAAGTTGGCGAGTTAT
>Ga0209645_1000133_pt1 | contig 37486 bp, 51 predicted proteins | sample ETNvirenome_6_30_FD_184070 | JGI IMG/M metagenome (GOLD analysis project Ga0209645, IMG submission 184070) | Marine viral communities from the Pacific Ocean - ETNP_6_30 (SPAdes) (version 2) | ecosystem: Environmental > Aquatic > Marine > Oceanic | place: Pacific Ocean | collected 2013-06-19
TCTGATTCTGATTCTGATTCTGATTCTGATTCTGATTCTGATTCTGATTCTGATTCTGATTCTGATTCTGATTCTGATTCTGATTCTGATTCTGATTCATATATTTCAGATTCATATAATTCTGATTCTGATTCTGATTCTGATTCTGATACTTCATATATTTCAGATTCATTTTCATTTTCATTTTCATTTTCATTTTCATTTTCATTTTCATTTTCTGATATATTTTCAGCAATATCAAGATCGCCTTTAATATCAGATTTTCCAGATCCTGAATTTTCAGTTTTAAAATCTTGCATAAGTATATTATAAAATTCTGGATCAGTTTGTTTAAGTTCTTCTAAACTTTCTTTTGTAAATCCTTCAGGTATGTTTTCTGTTGTCAATTTTTAATACTCCTTACAAAATCTTCTAATGCTGAAAATAAATATTTTTCAATATCTTGACTAGTCCACAAATTGATATAATTTCCTCTAAATGAATTTTCCATAGCTTTGTCTAAATAATCACTTACACAAAACCCACAGCCAAAAATATTAAACTTTGCAGATTCTGCTTTTATCAAAACTTTCTTAACTTCTAATAATGCTCTTTGATAAGATACTGTATAACTAGAAGGAGATCCATCAGTTAAAACCAACAAAGTTTTATTTTTATGGGATTCTTCAAATTTGTTAATCAAATAGTGGATAGCTTGAGGAGTTGGTGTAGTTCCTAATGGAGTAATTAAATCACAATCTTCAACTTTTTCGATCTCATGAATTAATAAAAGATCTTCCGTTGTAGGATCTCCATTTTCTTTTAAGTTGTCATAATCATAATAGCAATCACCCGCATAGCAGAAAACCCTTAATTCTATTTTTGGGATATTTTCAGCACTAGTCATTAAATCAGCAACTAAATTTCTAACAGAATCAATTTTAAAACCGTTCATTGATCCGCTAACGTCAATTAATAAAATAACTAGACCGCTTTGTTGAATCAAAGTTTTTCTAAAAACTTTCAAATTTGTTTTATTTGCTTTAAAATCTACAACATGAGGAATATGAAGATCACCAACATTGGATCTTAAAAATTTAGGATCTCCTTTTAATTCCTCTAAAACCTGATCAAAATCATTTATTCTTTTTTGGTTAATTTCATAACCATTTTCAGGATTTACAAATCTTCTAACATAATCAGCGGATACTTCATTTAACACATAGCGATCAAAAGATCCTAATGCTGATTTTTTGTTTTGAATTTCTACCATGTCTAGAATTACGGAAGCTTTGTTTATAAATCTTTTTTATTGGTGGACTTAAAGAAAAAACGCAATTTTTTTTTCAATTTTCCTTGATCGGAATTTTTGACCAAACTTTATAGAGGATCTTTACTAAATATAAATCTTTTTTATCTTCCAAATTTGGGAATTTTTTAAAAATTATATGAAAAAAATTATATGAAAAATTAAAACTTGAAAAAAATAAAAAATAAAAAAATATTTTAAAAAATATATGGATTTTTTAAGTCCAAATATTTTCTAAAATAAATCGATCGCTTGGTTCTTGTTTGTCAAAAGGCATTAATCTACTTTGCAAGGCAGGTGTTAAATCCCCTTGACCATAACCAATATTTCCAGATCCTGCTATTAGCATTTTACAACCTTCTTTAAGGGATAAATTGCCGATCTCAGTATCTAGAGATTTGATTGAATCTGTGGCACTATGCATACTGATCATAGTTGCTTCATTAGAAGAATTAATTTCTTCTTGACTATTCAAAACAAATCCGATCATATTTGCAAACATGAAAGATAAACCCATGTTGATCATTTTGTATTGCACTTTTTGACCGTTGAAGCTTTGCTTAAAGTAGTTGTCTTGCGGATCTGCTGAATAATTGCAACTAGTTCTTACATAAGGACATGACTCCTCATAGCACCATTGAGCTAGCATAGAACTTTTTCCTATTCCTGCAACGCCTGTAATGAATAGAGATTCATTCAAAAGCATTGAAGCTGTGATCATGTCACGTTCACCCTCTAGCCATGTGTAATTTGGATCCTTTTTTGGAATTGCCAATTCTGGATTTAAGCAAATTGGATCAATATCTGGGAATTGTGTTAAAATGTCGACTTTAGACATTAAAACCATGTTTGGATTTGACTTTTTAACAAAGTTCAAAAATTCTCCTTTTTGCGGCAAATCTAGCCATTTTTTTGTTGAAGGATTTGGAAAAAATTGTTTAACCAATTCTGAAACAAATTTAGAATCAGATTCTTTTTTGTTGAATCTTGCTGAAATTGTTTCTAAAAGGGTTTTTTCTGGAATGTATCCAAAGTAATCTGCTAATTGTTTTCCTTCACGAGTGTAAAAACTCACTAACTTGTTACAGTTATTCATTTTTTGCTCTTTGTGTAGTTGTCTAACGAACTTTAGCAAATTCTCTAAAAATTCTTTTTTTGTATCCTCAAAAGATTTACTGCCATTTTGGGAAATTTGGGCGGGAGTTGTGGATAATCCACTTTGATAGATAAGAAAATTCTTGATAATACTTTGTCTAGTTTGACAATTTTTCAAGGATTTTCCTATATTCAATCGTTGAATCATAGTATTGAAATTTTCTTCAATTCCACGAATAACGACCATATCATATAATTCAGCTAAAACGCTGTATTGTGATTTTTTAGTTTCAGGTGTGTAACCTTTAGAAACTAAATAGTCACTAACGTTTTTCATGCTAAATTTTTCTATGTTTTGAGATTGACTCATATCAAATTAATTATATATCTAGTTAATATATATTTCTTAGATCCATTTTAGGCACAAAATAAGATATATCAGGCGTGAATTTTTGATCCAATTCGGGGATAATTTTAAAATTATATCATTTTCATATAATTAAAAATTCTAAAGTCCACAAAAGAAAAAAGCGATCTATTTGATAATATAATTTTGTTAGGAATGTTAAGTTAAAGGGGTTTATAAATCTTCAAAGCATGGATCAGATTATCGATTTTTTTGATTTTATTATAATTATTTTTTAAATTTTGTGCCTAGAAGTTTTAACCCCTTGTTTTGTTGATATATAATTCTTTTGTATTTTTTTTAAGGATTTGATCGCTTTTAGAGCATAATTTAACCATGAATACCATGCTTAATTCAATAAAAGTAGCATTACTTAATTTTATTATAAATCATTTAGTGACACTAAATTTTCACGACTAGAGATTTATAATTATTTTTTGGGAATTTTTGCAAAAAATAAGATAAGAAAAAAAGAAAAAATAAAGTCTAAATTTTAGACTCAATTTGTTTTACTAAATATTCGCAAAAATCCATATATTGATCAAAGGTAAAACGATCAATTAATGCAATTTCTGCTTTTGTGTATTTTTGCATAATCTCTATTTGTAAAATATATCATAATACAATATATTGATTATAATTGATTTTGGGGGTAAAAATAATTGATAAAATACCACTAAGGAAAACACAAAAATTTAGAATAAACTATTATAGAAATATGATACATAATATAAACCGTTGATTTATAATAAAATTAAAGCTCATGATCTAAAATATATGAAAACTATTGACAAAATGGTTTAACAAAATTTACCTCTAGGATCGGGCAAATACGCCCTTAATAAAGGTTTGTAAATCTAAAATCTGTTACGCCTAATCCATGCGATCTAGGATCCGCCAAAAAATGATTATAAATATGTTTTGTATTTCTAAAAAAATCTATTTGCTAGGAATGTTATGTTAAAGGGTAATATAAACCCTAAATTTTTTGCAAAAACAAATCCCAAAAAATTATATCTAGTGCCAATATATATCGCTAGTTCTAAATCTAGTGTTAAAATATATCACTAGTTCTAAGAAAAAATTTTCATAATGCTACGATCTGCATATTTCGTGCCTGAAAATGTAGACTTTAACAAAAACAGCAAAAAAATATTCAAATAGCATATATACTATTTAAAGCCCTCAATATGGGATCACGCCCAATGCCCTATGATCACCAAAAAAATATCCATACGATCAGGCACAAAACGGTAAAATGCCCAAAATTATATGACCTGCGATCGTGCCTATATAACAATGATCGACATAGCGATCACAATATTTCGTGCCTAGCATAGCCTGATCGCATGAAATTTACGATATATCACGCTTAAAATATTTGATCGCACCAAAATTAGGCACGATCGAGCAATTTTCCACGAGCAACATTTATATTAGGGAGCCATTCAGATCCACATATATCCGATTAGGCATAAGGAAAATAGATTTATAAATCAATGTATATATATGAAAAATTATAATTTTCTAGTAAACTTATATATAAATCTATTGGGGTAATGTTTAAGTAATAAATTAACGTAGCAAAAAAATGTTCGAAATTAAGGGGTTAACTTAATTGTTCGAAAACCCATTTAAAAGGGAGTTAGATCCGAGTATATTAACAGAGAAGATCTTTTCTCATTGTAAGACAGTATATGAATATGACGAGTGTGCTAGGTGTCAGTTTCTTACACTAATACTTTTAATAGTACAGTATCATAGCAATAAGTAATGACAACATTTATCGGGCTTTGCCACAAGTGTTATGAATCAAACTGCAAAACTGAACTAATTGAGGGTGCGACATTATGCCTAAAATGCAGGGTGGTCGAAGACTTAAAAGATGACTAAGATATACCACACCTGTGACGATTGTAAGGAAATAGTATGCCCACGGTGCGAAACTACCATGAACAAGTTTACCGCCTGTCACATGATCTGTCCGAATTGTGGTAGTCATTTAGATTGTTCTGATAAAGGATCTTTTTGGTAATTTAAGACTTTAATTTATTTTGGTAGACTTTGAGATACTCTTGGCATCGCACAGGTGCTACCAAACCCTTGTTTAATTTAATTTACCCCCATATATAAATGTTTCATTCAGGCTCGAAACAGTTATAAGGTTACTTATATAGCCTTATACATGGCTGGAGTCAAGGGCGAGAAAAGAGATCAATCTCAATACGACACACATAATTGGTGTCATAAGTGCAGTATGTGGATAGAGGGTAAGCCACTCAGATGTCCTGATTGTAATCATATAACACGTTCTCATTCTAGATTCAGGACTCATGGCAAAAGACACTATTCTGCCGAAAAACAAGGTAGGTATTAATCCTTTTTCTTATCATAGTATTTTCTGTATGCCTCAGTAGTTTCACAGAACTGACACACATTTGTAAACGAAGGTCTTCCGCATTTTTCACATTGGTGGATTTCCCTCAAGTAGTCTTTCCCGCTGAAGGACTTTATAAGACCGCCTATAAAATTTCGAATTGATTCAATCATAATAATTATCTATACTTATACTATATAGGGTTTACATAACCTTTATATAATAGATAGCAATATATATCATAGGTATATACCATTCCGGAATAGGTTGGTAAAGAACGTAGATACGTCATACCAGCCGAAGACTATTTTTTAATCAGAGCCATCGAAAACAACGTGGTTCTTTCTGCATAGTATTTTACTATTATTTTCCCGAGCATAGATTACGGTACTGGAATTAACAAGTAATCCCGCCACTTCTCTACAACTCTTACAGTTCTCATCCATGATATATTAAAGCCGATCCGTTATATAAATGTAAGTAAATAAAAATAAAAAAAAGAGAGGGTTATTCCCTATTCATGTTTTTCCAGAAATGATTTGATTCAATCATATCTTTGGCGATTGGTTCAGCGATTGCTTCCTCAAGTGCCTTGTCTTCAACAGTTGCATATCTAAAGTTGTTGTTCAAGTAGTCGTGATACTTTCCAAGTAACTCACTTTGATATTGGATTTTTCCATCAGTTCCGAATCTTACTTCGTTTTCACGTTTGATTTGCTCTGAGGTCTTTCCGTCATACAACACTTCACAACCATGTTGTGCCTTGTGTGTATCAGGGAAAGCATTTGAATCACAGATTACTGACATATCTATTGCTTTTGATGTTGCAGTATATTCCTCAAATGGAACTGCTTTAATGCCCTCATACTCTACAAGTAGACTAAATTGGACATCATCATCTCCTGTAGGCATATTAGAATATCCTTCCCCAACTACCTTTTTCAAGGCGTTTTGAGCTCTACATTCCTCTATTGCAAGGACTATTTCTCCAAGTTCTCCGTCATACTTTACATTGTTGACTTTCCATAGATTGAACTCTGAAATTTCAAACTCTCTTGCTTCTTGGAATGGTGCTGTTTGTCGATCCATTCCTTGTTGGCAAGTGTCAAGTTCTTTCAAAAGATTCATGTAAACTGATTCTGTTGCAGTTGCAATACCCCGTGCAAGTTTGTTTTCTATCTCTAGGATTACTAACTCGTTAGGTGTAAGTTTTGCTTTTTCCTCTGCTATAGCTGCCAAGGCTTCCTCATTGAGTCTATCAATTTCTTGTTGATAACGTTCTGCTGAGATTAAATCTCTAATCTCTTGCATACTTTCAAATGTAGGCTCTGGTATCATTCCCTGCCAAACACAATGAAACTCTACTGCAAGTTCGTCAAATGAACAACTTGATCCGTGTGAATCAAATGGTACTTCAACTGTTGCTGTTTCTGCATATACAGCACTAAATGCTCCTACTGATAATAGGGCGAGTAGTGCTAATATTTTTGTCGTCATTGGATAGTGAGATATGTTTTGGTATTATAAACCTTTCCCAAAAAAGGGGTAAGAATTAAAAAAAATAAAAATATAGTATTTATATAAATCTATCTATTAGCCTGAAGGACAGGCACTCCAAGAGCAACTCATACAAGTGTGACAGCCACCGGAATTAACTACCATTCCGCCATCTTCGCATTGTGGACATTCCATAATACAGTAGTAACAGATTCACACAATATAAACTTTGCAAAAAGACTTTGCCAAAATTAACTTTATAACATACTGTTTTAAATTCTCAATGACCTTTAGAGAGTCAGAGAGTTCATGCGTGTTGGAGATATAAACTCTTTAACACATTTCCCCTCTTGGTTGAAATACATCAAGAGGGATATATTATATAAGTATATATGTGGATATATTTTATATGATATATTATTGCAATACTATCTTGAATATACTCTCAATGACTTTAAGTATCTGAAGTCTTAGGTTTAGTACCTCTGTGTCAGATGATTCTGTAGTGACAGGTGTTGGTTCAGATGTTACTATATTATTTATTATTGGTTTTGTTTCACCTAATTGTAAAACAAATTCTGAAACCCCGTTCATAGATTCATCTAAAAATACAACCTGTTTATATTCATGTGCTTCAATTCTATCTATGTTCATATTGATTATTTTTCCTTGAACTCCATTGTTTACAAAGTAACCCACAGTTTCATAATTAAGATATGGTTTTAAATCATCATTATAAAACATGACCTTTGCCTTTGCTACACCGTTGTGAAATGTTACTTTACAATCATAAGTTGTAACTTCTCCTTTTTCCTTTACCCCACATGGTAATTCTTCCAATACTACTTTAGGTGCAGTTGGTTGAACTATTGGTTCAAATGTATCACTTGTTCCATTTGATGTTGAAATAAAAGTAGGAGTAGGTGGTACATAAACGGGGGTAGGTTTTTCTACTGTAATTGTACTAATACTATCATTCATTACATCTTGAACATAGTAAGTATCTGCAAAGAATTTATCTGCTGGTAATTGAACTGTTACTGATCCCCCTGCTGGTGCTACTGCATCAAACCATCCATGACTAATCATGTTAATGTTTGATGTTCCGTTATTGTAAAGTGTAAAATTACCCCCCTCTAACAAGGTAATGTTAAAGGGATAATCATAAACATCAACATGACTTGGTGCTTCGGCATAAGCAGTTAATACAAAAGGTACTAATGCTAATATGATTATTACAGGTATTTTCATATTACATTAATATATCTTTAGTAATATAAATCTATCTAAAAAAGAAAAAAATGGAATCAACTAAAACAATCGTTGATACCACAAGTAGGACATTGTTTGCATAAATCAACTAGTGTATCACAGTTGATACACGGGCTTGTGTCCGCAGAAGACATAATATTAATATAGTGCTTATCATATATAAATTTTCGTGGTGTGTGCAAATACGCCAATTCCGCCAAAACCGGCAGGATAACTTGTGGCTCTCACGCCACTATAATGAATCTTCTTTACTTTCTTCCTCTTGTTCCTTTTGCCATTCTATTTCGGCTTTATGCATTACTTCTAGTTTCTTTCGTAACTCTACATCATCTTCACTCATTTCTTTACTCCCAAAATAGTCACTCATTATACTTAGCATACGGGATAAGTTCTTAGCAGTAAATTCTACATAACTCATATTTGTGGTTTAAAATTGTAGTATATAAACTAAATTGTCAATCTTCTGCCTGTTTTTTCTTTCTTGGCTTTCTCTTTGTAATTTTTTTGATCTTATCTAATTTACCCTCGCTTGTTGTAACATCTATGCCTACGTCTTCTAATTGGGGTGATGCATTATATTCAGAAATTACCTGATTAAAATCTCCTGACTCTATAATTAATTTAATTGAACGTGAGTCTAATACTATGTAAGGACATTGATCCAATAGCATTTGTAAACCGTCTTCTAATATGGTATTCCTTAATCCCATATATAAACTAAATTATAGTGTTATTTAAATATTCATATCTTCTTCGTACTACTACTGGATTTTTAATTCTATATTTTAAACGTGCTTTTCTTCTAATTTCTTCTCTATTTTTTTCACTATATTTTAAAGAATATATTCTATGTTCATTTCTACGTTTTAATAATTTACATTGATCACAATACTTTCTACTCATTGTTCCTCTACCTACACCCATTTCCCCCTCATACTCAAATAATTTCTTACAACTTATACAGCCTCTAGTTATCATTTCTTTTTAGTTCCTATACAATTCCAGCCTAAATTACAATTAGTGCATAATAAAACAATATCTAAGAAATATACATCAGGGTATCCCTCATCTTCTCTTTCAGAAGATTCTGATTTTTCAGTTGATGAACCGCATGAAGGACAATAATTCATAATTCAATCTGACATTCTTTGCACTTTAAATTTCCAAAATGATTATCTGCATTACATTTTGGGCAGGTTAGTCGTTTAGTCATATTATGATAAGTTTAAATATCTGCCTACATATTAATGTTTATGGCTTTAAAAGATCCACATGAAGATCAATGGAGAAAACTGTTTGAATTATATACCCAAAAATCTACTTCAAAAGGGGATATATATGATAGACGAGCAGAATCGTGTAGGGCATTATTAGACAGATATTGCTAAATTTAAATACACCGATACACTTATAAAGATACCATGATTTCAAATGACGAATTTCACCGTTCAATAACTGAACAAATTAACAATATATTTAGAGTTATGAATAAACTTCATACTGAAACTTCAGAAGAAATAGAAGAATTAAAGAAAGAAGTCAATGATTTGAAATCCTCATACAATAGTCATGTGGCAGTTTCAGATGCAATAAAGGACATAAAGACCAAAGCCAAAATGTCACAAAAGCAAAAAATTGCTATAGTCTTCGGTGTAGTTCCAATAATTTTAACAATATATACATTATTTATGAATCGTTAATAACCCAATCATTTAAAACCCAAAACACCTGTTCAACAAACCATTCTTCCTGTTCAAAATTTGATATTGTACTCAATCCACACATTGATAGTGCTTGATGAAGACTTTCTTCAACAGAGGTATTAATCAAATCATCTTCACTAATATGATGATGTAATGTTACCCATGTTTGTCTAGATTCTTCATAGCATACTCCCTTTTCGTCAGAATCTTCCCGATTTATGAATCTGAAATTCTGCGGCTTCCATTTTTTCATAAAAAATAAAGGATTTACAATAATTTAAAGATTGTAGATCACGACTATGATCATGATCATACTATACTTATATAATATGAGCCTAAAAACTATGATCATATACTCATATAAAGTATGATCATATAGTCATATTTTAAAAAATTTAAAATATTTAGCTCATTAAATTAATTTTTTAAGCGATTCGTCTAATATAAGTCTTATGTAGATACTTTTCTCTTTTTGTGATAAAATATGATCATGATCATGATCATAGGAGTCTTTATAACAAAGTCTATCTTAATATTTTCATGGTAATAATCAACCCGCATATTAAAAAACAGTTAAAAGATTTAAAAAAAATACCTTACAACTCAATCAAAAGTGCATCAGCAGTAATTGTAGATATGCCAATAGGTCAGATGAAATCACATGACTTGGCTAGAGCATTATATGTAACAACAAATGCGTTTACTGAACTTACACACAAACAACAGGTTATAGTTAAAGTGATTAAACAATCTCAAGAAGATATTAAGGATATTATTGAAAATGAGTCATTAACAAAAGAAGAATTAATTTCTGAGATTAGGAAGATTGTTCTCGATCCGGCTGATGAAACACATTCTTCAGAGGTCGATTCTTCTCAGGAAAAGGAATAGCAACACCTTTCCTTGCAATATAATAAGTTCCTTTCATATTTCGTTTTCCATGATATGCACCAATGGCATAATTATAATCACAATCAAATTGTTCAACTATTACTCCATCAGAAATTGTATATACAGTAGCAGTTGCCATAGAGTTAAATAGGGTTTGTGATATTAAAGAATTGTGGACATTACAAAATTAAAAGGAATAGGAGAAGGTACAGCAAAAAAATTTGAAAAGCATGGTATTACTACAGTAGAACAATTATTTGTTATTCCCCCACCCAAAGTTGCAGAAATGTTAGGTATAGATAATACTTCTGCTATGGAATTATTTAAGAAAGCAAGAGATAAGTATGACGATTCACCCGTATTTCAATCAGGTCTAGATGCTAAAAAAGAAGATGATGTTTTGGAAAAAATTTCAACTGGCACAAAAGCATTGGACAAATTATTTACAGGTGGAATAGAGTGTGGTGCTACAACTGAAATCTATGGAGAGTTTGGTTGTGGCAAAACACAATTCTGTCACACTATGGCAGTAAGAGTTCAGTTACCAAAAGACAAAGGCGGACTTGATGGAAAATGTGTTTGGATAGATTCAGAGGGAACATTTGAGCCAACAAGAATAGAAACTATTGCAGAGTCTTTAGAATTAGATGCTACTGAAACACTTGAAAATATAATAAGAGCAAAAGCATATAATTCAGCAGATCAATATTTAATTTTACAAGAACTTGAGAAACTATTAGTTGAAGATAAAGATATAAAATTAATTGTAATTGATAGTGCAACAGGTTTGTTTAGACAGGACTTTAGTGGCAGAGGTATGCTATCTGAAAGACAAAAGTATATGGATGAGTTTTTGACTATGGCTTCCAACATGGCTAACTTTCATAATATAGCAATTATATGGACTAATCAAGTAATGATTAATCCCGGAGTTTTCTATGGAGATCCTGTAACAGCAATCGGGGGAACAGTTCTTGCACACAAGTCTACATACAGGGTATATTTCAAAAAGTCAGGTGCATACAGAATGGGTAAAATGGTAGATAGTCCTAAACATGGTCAAATTGAAGTAATGTTTGGTCTAAGTGAAGCAGGTGTAGTTGATCAGGAAGTTGCAGAGGAATTAGAAAAGAAACGTAAGGCAGATAAGGCAAAAGCAAAGAAAGCAGAAAAAGAATCAGAAAAAGAAGCAACTGTTATATAAGGTATGCTAAAGATTATATACAATGAAATGTGAAGTTTGTAAAAAAGGTGACCTAATACATACTGATTATGTCTACGAAGGCAAAGATTTGTTAGTGTGTAGTAACGAAGATTGTCAGGAAGAATATGTTTAAAATCTTTAAATAGTTTGACACACTTTGGTACAATATGGGCTTTTTTGGCAGAATTAGGGATAATATAGATCCAAGAAACTACCGTGTGGTAGAAAAAGACGACTATAATCGTGTTACACAAGACCATTATGACATGAGAAAAGCCATAAATGATGAGTATTTACACTCAAATTCTAGATCTAGTACACCATATCCATTTCTAGATACACCTGATGGAAGTAAAATTCCAATGTGGCGTATGGCTCCAAATAGAATGTATGAATTAGCAGATTATGTAGGCGATTTAAGAGCAGTTATTGAAACTATACAGAGAGAAATGTTTAGAAACGGTTTACAAGTATTACCAAGATTTGAACACAAATGTCTTGTTTGTTTAAAAGAATATGAACAAAAACCATTAAAAGACTATGTTCCAATTAATGAATTATCCAATAAAGGTAAAAAAGAGAAGTTACAATGTAGTGCTTGTGGTAATGATAATCCTCGTAAATGGTCAAAACCAGATCCAAAAAATAGACAGGTATTACAAACACTTTTAGATAAACGAGTAAATAACAACCAGCAATCTCTTAAAATTGTTGCAAGACAGGCAGAAAGAGATTTAGATATTATAGATGGTTGTTATATCTTAGTGTCAAGACAATGGGCTATAAAGACATTACAAACACCTGATCCAGAAACAGGTGCAACAAAAGAAGCAATTACTAGTATAAATGAAAGTAAGATAGATGAAATTATCAGAATACACCCTATTCAATGCAGTATAATTGCAAGTGATGAAGCAACTTTGGGAGTCGGTGCAGATGGTAAACCACGATATATATGCCCACAATATGATCATAGAGATAAAATATTAGAAACACCTGTTTGTCCTAAATGTGGTTGTAAATGCTTTAATGCTTTCTTAGAAACCAATAGTGTTCCTTACGGTATTCCACTTAGTAGTCCTAAAAAGATGTATTATACACAAAAGGAAATAGTTTGGATTCCGGGAAAATATTATCCAGATGTATTATATGGAAACTCTCCAATTCAATCAGTATGGAAAAAAGTTCTATCACTTATGTTCCAAGATGAATATATGTGGAAATACTTTGACAAAGATAGACCACCAAAATCATTACTTGTAATGGGAAGTAGAAATGCTGAATCAGTACAATCATTCATGGAAAAACAACGTCAAGGTGCAAGACAAGATCCATATATGCCAAGACCAATTCTTCTTAATACGGAAAACGTAGGTCAATCACTTGAATATATTGACCTTACACCAAACTTTAAAGAGTTAGAATTAAGCGATCTTAGAAAAGAATTAAGACAGATTATCTCAACTGTATATGGTGTTCAACCTTTGTTCTATGGTGAACAGGCTAAAGCAGGTTTAGGAAACGAAGCACTTCAAGTAACACTTACAAACAGAACTATCAAATGGTTCCAAAGATTCTTGAATGAAAATTTCTTTAATGAGATTACTGATATAATGGAAATATATGATTGGAAGATTGAATTAGTAACAAGTGAAGAAATTGATGAACTAAGAGAAGAACAAGTTAGAGGACAGAAGATTGACAACACCGTTAAATTATATGGAATGGGCTTTGATGTAGCATTTGACGGTGAGAACAATATTGTAATATCTCAATTCCCAAATCCTGAAAAACAACAAGCCATGATGGGTGGCGGAGTAGGTCAAAATGAGGGAGAAGGAAATAATGATAAAACTAAATCATCTGCACCAAAAGCAGAAGGAGAAGCACAGAAATTTGACGGAGAGCCAAAGATTGCAAGACCAAGTGATGAAGGTGGAACGGGTGATGGAAGCCCTGCAAGTGGAACGGGAACAACATTAAGTAACAAAGGTATGACTAAAAAACAATGGGATAAGTTTCTAAAAACTTTAGAAGAATGAACGAAGATAGTGAATTAGCAAAAAATGTTATATCGTATATGTCTAATATGCCTCATTTAACCGCTTATGATATTGTAAAACATTTTGAATCTCTTGGTGTATCGCCTGAGAAAGTCTTATATATATTAAGAGAATTGAATAATTAAAATGGGAGATTCAGATAAACGATTTGGGTGGGTAAAAGATGGCTTAGATGCTAAAGACAGAATACAAAAAAATGATTTAAAAGAACGTGCAGGTAAAGAAAATCAACATACAAAAAATCTAAGAGAAAGAGTTCAAGAAGATGAACATACTAAAATTAATAATTATAGTGAGGGATATTGTTATGGTTGTAGTAAAGTAGACAAAGTTATATCAACTCTGATATATATGTGCGGGGAATGTATGGAAAAACGTGGAACAGAGGGATTAATGTGTTTGCTTACAAAGAAACATAATTATGAATTATGTGACATACACGCAGGATGGGAACTTGATGATGTATGGCAGATCAACTGTTCAATGTGTGACTCTTGTATGAGAAGATTACATAAAGTACATCAAGCTTATCGTAAAAAAGGGGGTAGAAAAAATGCACCTGATGAGATTATGAAAAGAAAATACTATGCAAGAAATCCCGGAGAAGAAATTGGTAATGGAATAACTAGAGATCAAACTAGAGATCAATCATTCAGATTGGGCTAATTCTTTTTCTTTTTGCTCTATTTGTAACTCTAATTCTGCAATTTTGCTTAATTGTTCAGCAGTTGATGGCTCATCATATCCGTCTTCCCAATGAAATTTAATCTTTTGTGTGTTATAATCTATGATTAAATGCATTGTATTATTACCAAAATCATAATACCATTCACCCATTAATGACATTCTTTTTGCAGGTAATTCTGTTCCATAATATATGCATTTTTTAGCAAATACAGGTTTACTCCACGGTAATATTGACTTTCTTACCTCAACTCTTTTATCTTTAGGGTTGTAAAAGAAGTTAGTTCTTGTTACATGAGTTGGTTCTTTTTTAAATCTAGTAGTGTTTGTAGTGCCTACTCCCGGATGTATATGCACATATCGCTTCTGTAAATTAACATTATCTTGCATATATTGCATATCAGTATAGAACCAAAATGAACGATTTTCGGGTATATCTATTGATTTTACCTCTAATCTACTATTAATTGAGCCTGAAAATGGATTTCTTTTATTAAATGTATAGACATTATCATAAACATAAAAGTCCATTATTTATATACAACAACACCTTTATATAATCGTTTCTTTGCCCTTTTAATATGACAGCGTTAGCAAAACAAGATGTTGCAATATTAGTAGTTGCACTATCCCTATTATCAGCAATCGTATTTGTTGGGTGGGGAGCAGTAAAAGGACTAGTATATGATACATCAGTTCAAATGTCAGCCGACCAATATGGAACAATCTTTACCTTTGTATTTGGTATTTTGATTGGTTCAGCATTAACATATTTGGGTATTCGAGCAGGACAAAACGGTTCTACGACCACACCACAAGCGTAGACCAACCCAATTTTTATATACTATAACACTTTTTTTATATACATGACAGAATATGTAGAATTTCCTGATTTCATTACAAAGGGAATTACAGTTGATACAGCAGATGAACGTAGAATATTCAAAGGTCATATAACTGCTGAAATCATAGATAGACAACAAGAGTTCATTTTTGTCAAAGAAGTTATGAAAATTATGGAAGCATTTATGGAAGTAAATCCAGTTATATCAGATTATCACAGTAATAGAATGGTAGGTAAGGTATTAAGTTATGAACAATCAGAATACAAAGGTGTAGCAACTGTATTAATTACAGGCGAAGTGTATAAAAAAGACGGTATTACATTATATGACAAAGTTTGGGATAAGGTTGTAAAAGGAGAATATTCAGGACTATCTATGGGCGGTGCAAGTAAAGAAAGAGAACCAATTCAAAAAGATGGCAAAATGGCACTAGAATTAAGAAAATTAGAGTTATATGAAATCGCATTATGTGATACACCAGCAAACCCATTTGCAGTAGTAGAATCTGTAAACAAATTTGCTAAAGCAAATGGAATAGAAAAAATGGTAAAAGAATTTAATGGCAGAGAACAGATAAGATGTACTAGTTTAGGTTGTAAATTTGAGAAATTTGACGTAGATCAGTTTATGGATAAATCAGATGGATCAAATATTAACACAGATGTTGATATTGATAATCATCAGTATAGTTGTGATGATGATTCAAATATATGTAAATCATGTGGTAAATCTAAAGAAGAACATGGAATAGAACAATTTGACAAACCAAAAGAAGTGGAAAAATTAAACAACCAAAGTTTAGTTAATAGAGCTGCTGAAACAAGAGCAGATAATGTAGGGGAAGCCACAGGAAGTCCAAAAGAAACAAATGATTTAATTAACAGTATTCCAAAAATACCTGCTCATGTTAAAAAAGACCATATACCAAGCACACCTGAAAGTGTAGAAGAAGAAGCAAGAGAGAAAAACAAGAAAATAGAAAAAGATCAACCAATAGGTGATATAAACGCTAAAGGAGAGTTCCCAATGCAACCAAGACAAAAACCAAATACAATGACAGATTCAAACGACAATGTAAATAAATTTGAATCTCCAAGTTCATTAGCAGGTGCTAAAAAACAATCAAAAGTAGAAGGCAATATGGTTCATGAAGTAAGTGAAAGACGAGTAAAAGACGTTACTAAAATAGACACACCTGTTGAATTAATATTGAAATTTGGGGTAAAAAATGTAAAAGAAGCATTAGAAGAAGCAGAAACTATAGAATATTTAAAATCATTACATAAAAAATATCAAAAATAGGTTTATAATTCCTTTCAATTTTAACAATTATATTTATATACTATGAAAAATTTGTAATAATTACAACATGACTACAGAAGAACAAACCACAGAAACACAAGTTTCTGAAGTTCAAAAAGCAGATGAAGACACTTCTGTCACATCTATTCTTGCACAATTAGTCAAAGCACAAGAATCAAGAATCGATTCCTTTGAGAAAAGATTCGATGGTCTTGAAACATTGATTAAAGAACACAACAAGAATCCTGTTGATCAAGGTGTAGAGGATGATACTCAAGCTCCGGCTGTATCAAGTCCTAACGATGTCGGTGATCCTGACAAATTAGGAAATACCTATGCACCATCTCCAAAAGATCAAGCTTCTATTGTCCAGCCACAAAAAGGCGAAGAACCAAAAAGCGATGCTCCTAGTTTAACTATGGGTAAAGCCGATGGTGAAGACAAAAAAGAAGAAGATAAAGAGGAAGTTGAGAAAACAGAAGATCACGATGAAGACAAAAAAGAAGATGTTAAAAAATCTGAAAGTTCTGAATACGAAATTGTAAAGACAGTTAGACCACTTTTGAAATCAAGAGGGGAAGAAGAAGCAACCATACCAACAGGATACCAAATCCTTAAAGCTATCTCTAGCGGCTGGAATGGAAAAACTTCAAGTGCAGAAGATGCATTAGTTATAGCATATAACAAACTAGAATCAGGAGAGTTCGGTAACGGACTTCCGGGGGGATACTAAAATGTCTACCTATCTAGGACTACGTTCTATTGATGAACTTGTCAATTATACCTATAACAGAACTCCTGACGAGATTTTAAAAGCAGGTTTCAGTACAACCGATCCCGGTGCAGGTGGCAACTATAACCCACTATTCGGTGCTATGGCATGGGCAAACTTCAATATGGAAGCAAACATATTCGCAGCTCTACCAAAGTACGTTTGGGATTTCTCTGGTTGGCGTATCTTCAAATCCAAAGCTCCAAATCTCGCAACTGTTGCAGGTGCAAGAGATGGATTAGGTGGAACTATTGAAGGTGGAGCCATCGCTGGTGCAATTAAACCAGCAGTTCAAGAGATTACTGTAAAACCAAAGACTCTACAATATGTATTCGAAGCCTCTGAGTTATTGGAACAATTAGTAGACAATTCTAGAGATGATAACTACGGTTCTCTTGCACAACAAAGAGTATATGCTAGTGATCAATTCAAAGAAAGAGTCAATCAAATGCTTACTGCAATTCCTACTGATGTAGTTGCAACCAACGCACTTGAAAGACTAAACCTTGAATCTTTAGATGTCATTGTTGCTTCACACGCTGAACAACAATTCGAAGCACACGCAAATCTTACCGACCTTTATAACCCTTGGAAGGGTGCTAACGGTGCAGGTGTAGATAGAAATGCAGCTGCCGCTACTTGGGATTCCACGGTAAAATCACCTTCAGGTACAATCGGTACAGCAGATGTCTTGACAGATGCAGTATTAAGAGATACACTTGCAGATATTAGAATTGCCGCTGGAAAAGAGCCAACTGTAATGATTGGTGGACAGGACACATACTCCGAAGTTCAATCAATCTACATGAACGCTTACCGTATCCAAAACACAGCCGACTTAAGAACAGAATTTAGTGTTGGTGTCAACGGTGTTGATACCTTTACTGGAACAGGTGCAGGATTACATATATCCACAATATATGGACTTCCATTCATTCCTTCAAAGGATACCACCCAATCAGCAGAGGGATCAGTAGATGACTTATTCATCTTAAACACTAGTGCAGATAAAAATGCTCCAAACAAACCATTGTTAGGTATGCAAATACTCAAACCAATCGTTTATTACGAAGCAGGAAAACGACAACAAGGTTATCCATTCATTAACGAAGCTTTCACAGATAGAGCTTTGTATAATATGCTTGGTGAAACAACTTGTAGAAACTTCAAAGCACAAGCCAAGATTAGAGATATTGCTTCAGGAATCTAGATAAAACAACAAACCTTTTTTTATTTTTTATTTAATTTCAAAAAATTTTCTATATGGAATAAGAATTATATATCAATATATAACAATATTTATATGTTAGTAAAATGAAAAAAAATCATTATGGCAGTAAATATTACAACAAACGCCAAATATCAGCATTTAAATGCAGATAGATCCCACACCATTAAACCGGGTGGAGTTGGTGTAGAAAAAGAGATGGTTTGTGATATTGCAATTACTGGATCAGGAAGCTTTGCAAGTGGTTTAGTTACTTGTGATTTTACACAAGTAGGCTTTAGACAAGTTTATTCATGTATTATTGAACAAACTAGTGACTTTGCATTGAATACTTATCAGTTCGTAGAGGCAACTGGATCAGATGCCGCTACTGCAAAAATCAATGGTAGAGTAAGAACTACAAGTGCAAATGTAGCTAATAATACTACTTGTACTATGACCGTCATTATTCGTGGTGTATAAGGGAAACCTTATATAACACCTTTTTTATATCTAATCAATGGCACGAAATGCTCGTAAATTAGTTACTGCTGATGGTGTAATAGTAAATAGAGCAGGTAAATTAAAATCTATAATACCAGCAACAACAGGAACAGGTAGCGTTATATTTTATAATGGTGCAAATAATTCTGCACCAGAAATATATAGACTTGTAGCAGGAACAGGAGTTCATGTTAATTTAGACCTAAATTTTACAAAACTTTATGCTGACGTTACAGGCACTCTAAGTCTTAATGTGCTTTACGAATAATTTAAATAACATTAACTCAAGGCTTATATATGGTTAGAACACCTACTTATTGCACAGTTACTAATATATCTGATTGGATTAGAATACCTATTAACCCTAATACTGATCCAAATACTTCAATGGTAGAAGAATATATAATGGATAATGAGGATAGAATTGACAGATTAACAGGTCATACATGGCTTTCAGAAAAACAAGTAACAGAGGAATTTAGTGTAAACAAATTATATGATTGGGGTAGAGGTATGCCTTTGTTTCCAAGAAAAAGAAATCTTAAAACATTTGATTCCACAAAAGGGGATAAGTTTGAGATTTGGGATGGCGGTCAATGGTCAGATCAAACACCTGTAAGTAATGGTGAAAATGAAGATCAAATTATATATTTTCAAGAAATTAAAGGTATAATATATTTGAGAGGATACCTGTTCACAATACTTAGAACTAATAGATTTAGAGTAACTTACAGATATGGGGGAGATAATGAGGGTATTAAAGACGTTGCAGAACCAATACCAAGAGATATTCAAAAAGCCTGTAAATTAATGACTTGTCTTGATATATTGTCAACTGATTTCCAAATGTCACAAATTGCTTATGGTGGGGAAGGTAATATTGATAAGCAGAAAGTAATGGACAGATGGCAAAAAGAAATTGATGAAATAATATGGAGTAGAAGCGAAATAATTTCTACATGGTGATATGGCAAATTTAGGAGCATTTTACAATGTAAACGAAGCAGAAATGGATAGACTAACAGATGATATTGCAAATGATTTATTATCACAAATACAATGGGGTTTAGAAAGTGCAGATGGACAAGTATCTGGTAATCCTCATGGTAAAATAAATTTTACAGGTGAACTATCTGATTCTTTTTCTGTTGAAGAAATAGAAGGTTTTAAATGCGTTGTAACTAATAATCCTTATTCTGGTTTTGTAGAATATGGAACACCTGCGGGAAATAATATTAATTTAAATATAGATGATTTAAGAGCATGGGTATTTCATAAATTAGGAATAACAGATGACGATGAAAATCTAAATGTTACATTTAAAATAGCAAAAAAAATTATGAAAGAAGGAATAAAACCAAGAAGATTTATTAAAAGAGCAATAAAAAGAATGACAGCAAATAACCCCCCTGTAAAAAGAAAACCTGTAGTAAAAAAATCAGCTTTAGGTAGAGCATTTAATAGAGTAATAAAGAAACTAAAAAAATTAAATAAAATGCAAAGAAGAATAATAAAGAAAATTAACAAAATACATAAAAAAGTGAGGAAATACAAGTAATGGCAGGAATAGCAGGACTTGATTTTGTAACAGATATTGTTTCATTACTTGGAAACAAATGGAAATCAAGCGGTGGAGTAAAACCTAAAATAGACAAACAATGGGAAATTAAGGCAGTAGGTGTAGGTAGTAGAGTATATGATCAGATCATAGTTAGTTTAGATTCTGAAAGTGCTGATATATTCAGTTTGCAATATACTGATAGTGCAGGTAATCCTACTTGGGATTGGCTCCATGATGTATCATTAACATTGGATATACGCACAAGTGTAAGTGAGGCTCGGGTATTACAATTAGTTGATGAAACCATGAGAATAATAAAAGAAAACGTGTTGTTAAATGTAAATAATAGAGAATATGTGCGTATATTGCCTAATGGTATAACATCAGTTAATGAAGAATATCGTAATTTATATAGATATACAATAAGCTGTGATGCCATGTATTTAAATCCTTAGATAATATTTAAATACAAAGAGCCTTTAAAAAGGATTGATCATGGTTCGAACAGGTGCTAATTCGTTTTTACAATGGGATTTTGATAATCCTGCTTCCGCATTTGGAACTCCCTATAGTAGTCCATCTTATAAGAAATTTGGCTTACAACAAAAAATAACAAGTTTTACTGTAAATAATACTAAAAAAACTCTTTCTGAATTAGCTAGTGTAAAACCAACTGATTATGCTTATGGTAAACAAAATGGTTCAATATCAGTAGATTTTGTGTTAAGTTCTCCGTGGGTTTTAGGGCTTTTATTTGGAGCTCCTGCTTCAGTAAGTAGTACAGGTTCAGCTGCCGCTACCCATACATATACTACAACTGCAAATGATAGTACAGTTAGAACTGCTACACTTCAAATGGGATTTCAAGGTCAAACTGCTAACTTAACTAGAACATTAAGTGGTTGTGCATTAAACTCATTATCAATTACTGCCGCAGTTGACGACATGGTAAACGCAAGTGCCGATTTTTCATACGCTAAAGAACAACAACCAACAGCAACATTTTCAGCTTCTAGTGCAACTGATTTAATGAATTTCCCATATACTTTTGCACATGGATTGTTTAAATGGAAAGGAAATACAGGTGATTCATTAACAACACAAACAGAAATTCAAAATATGGATATAACATTTACTCAAAATAGTGAACTATTGTTTGGAATGAATAGTCATTTCGCAGTTGATGCTTACAGGCAATTATTTGATATAACAGGTAAATTCCAAGTATCACTAAAAGATAGATCATTTATAGTTAATATAATGGAACAGATTAAAGCAGATTCAGGTACTACAAATGATACTAGATCTCATGCACAATTAGAATTATTCTTTACAAATAAAGGAACAGGTAATGGATTAAAAACAATTAAAGTTACCTGTGATGGTATTGGTATTGATTCACATTCTACAACAGGTCTTGAACCAAATGAGCCAGTATTTGAGGATATATCATGGCAAATTAAAAATGCAACAATAGTTGCTCAAACTGCAACTACAAACGCTGAGCCAAAAGGTTCCTAAACACATATATAGACCTAGAAATATCTATGTATCATGGTAGATACAGAAACTATAAAATTAAAATTTGATGGCAAAGATGCTGAATTTGAAATAAAAGAACATTTATCATTTGGAGATGTTGAGTCACTTATGGATAAATGTGCAACTGTTGATGAAGAAACAGGGCAACCAAAATTAAGTTTATCAAAATTCAGAATGGGTTTGCTTACAAAAGCATTGGTAAAAGCACCATTTAATATTAATGAACCTGTCATTAATAGTTTGAGTTATGATAACATAAAACCATTGATTCAGGTAGTATCAAGAAAATTCCCTTTTCAAGATTATTTGACGGATTGGATGGAAACGTATCTTGGTCAGGAAGCATTGAACGAAATAAATATAGCATCTACGGATTCTGTGCCTCAAACTTCGGATGGGATAAAGAAAAAGTCGACTCCCAAGAAATAGAATATATGAAGAAATTACTAGTAGCTGTAAGTGAAGACATGAAAAACTCTGGTAAACCACAGGGAATACCTATGGGAGATCAATATATACCTACAAGGAAAACTTAAATAACAACCGCTAATATATAAATTATTATGGCAGAACAGTATATTCTTAAAGTAAAGGTTGACGATACTGATATAAGAAAGCTGGAAAAACGCCTAGCAGGTATATTGACAGGTAAGGGAATTACTGGATCAGGTGGTTCAGGTTCAGGCAGTAACGGTGAATTAGGCAAAAATTTGGCAAAATTGGGAATAATTGCTACAGGTGTAGTTGGAATATTAGCATTAACTAAAAAACTTACAGGTATGCTTGTTGATTCTTCACCAATGCTAAGACAAATGTTAAAATTATTTAATTTCAGTATTATGCTTATATTTAGACCTATTGGGGATTTCATAGGTTTCCTATTAAGACCAATAATGGTAATGTTCCTTAGAAAGTTTATTGTACCGTGGTACTCAACAGCCATGCCAGTAATGACAAAAGTTGGAACATTTATAGGAGATTTCGTATCAAAATTAATGGGAGAAGATGGCATTGTAGGAATGGCAACTTCTCTTGGAGTTATCGCAACCGCAGTAGCTGGTGGTATTGGAATAACTGTAGCTAGTGCAAAAGTAGCAGGTGCAGTTTTGGCTAACTTTGTTAGTGCTGGTGGCAAAATGGCATCAACTCAAATAAGATCAGCATTTAAATTTCCAAAACCTGCATGGATAACTTCATTTCAATCTGCTATAAGTCGTTTTGTTAATATATTTAACCCAAAACCATCTCCTAGTAAAGCACCATTTCCGGGATCCGGTTGGACAGGTGGTTCAACTGCAAAAGTAACACAAGGAACCCCAGCAGGATTTAAAAAAACAGGTGCTATGGGTAATGTAGGTAAATTAGGCGGTCACGGTAGTACAACACCTAAATGGATTCAAAATATTCAAGCTAGGACAGGAACTTCAGCAGGTGCTAAACCACTACAAGGTAGAAATATAAGTGGATCATTAAAAATGCAACCCGGAAATTTGCTTAGAAATTTTGCTCAACAGCCTAGAGGCGGTAGCGGTGGATTAGCATTTGCATTAGCACCATTATTAGATCTTGTTCCCGGTATGCCTGAATTTAAAAATATGGTCGGTGATGCCATGCGTAGTACAGGGGGAATAGATGGTAGAGGATTAGATGAATGGATTAAAAGCATGGGTAACAATAATAAAAATACAACTGTAAATGTAAATATAGGCAGTATTCCTGATAAATCAACAGCTGATTATTTCTTAAACCAACTACAGGCGAGTACGTTCAAATAATGGTTACTGTCAAATTAGTCAAAGTAAAGGATACTTCTGATGATTCAGGTTCAGAACAACTAGGATATACAATAAAGAATTTTGAATCATTTAATATTAGTTTAAGAACACCAATTAGTCCAATGCCATTACCAGAAGAAAAATCTGGTGAAAACGTACTTGTAAAAATGGAAGGTAATACACAAGTAATTAATTTAGCATGGACACTTGTAGAATCTACTACTGATTTGAGTTTTGGTAATCAATCTGATGCTAATACTTTAATAAAAACTGTACCACAACAATTAGTTTATTTATCTGATGCTTTGGAAGGTAGTTCATTACAAGAAAAATTTAAGTTACAAATAAATTATAGTGAAGTTTCTGGTGGTAAAGATCTTATATTTTATGGATTTGTTACTGATATGTCATTTAGTCAAACAAGCACCGCACCCGTTACTTTTACAGCACAACTTAGTTTTCTTGTAGGTAATGTTATAACTACTTTAGATACTGATGTACCAGATGAGCCTATAAATATTAATTTAACAACACCTTCAGGTGGGGGTGGATCAGGAAGACTTACTGTAAGTTGGTCAGATCCAGTTTATAAAGGTGGATCTAATGCAATAACTAATTATGATTTAGAATTTGTAAATTCAACCAGCGGTCAAATTGAATATAAGAAATTTAGTCAATCTTCATCTCCGTTTACAACTCCAACTGGATCTGTAACTTCTAATACAAAATTTCAAGTTAGAATAAGGTCAAATAGTAATGAAGGTAATGGTGCATGGTCAAAGTTTTATCCAATAAGAGATCCTGATTCTAATACACCTGTTGGAGTTCTTTCCACAGCTACTTAGGTGATATATTATGGGAAAAGTAATGGCATTTATTGATACACTAAATAATTCGGGAGTGGTAACTAGACAACAAAAAGTTCCAGTTATTAGTTCAAAGGTAAAACGAGAAGGAAGAAGGGCAGTAGATACAGCAGAAATAGTTGTATCGGGTAATTTTCAAAGTGAACAAAATTATGATTTAAAATATATTCAGGACATTGTAGATGCAGATCATTTAAATTTTATAGCAAATTATCAACAAACTGCTAGAGATGAAGCAGGTTATGATATATGGGAACACGCTACAAATGGTAGTGTAAATTATCAGAAAGAAGGTAGTGGTAATAATATAAAATTTAGAAATAGATTTGTAGCAGATTTTAATGGAACAAGTAATTATATAGAATATACAAACCCTGTAACTGCACCATTACCTGTATCTGGTTCAACACCTAATGTAATAGATTTGTCAGGAGATTTTGATATATTTATTTGGTTTAAACAAATTTCTGGTCAATCTGCTGGTAGTGAACGTTGTTTGTTTAGCAAGTGGGATAATGGTGGATCTGGTAATGGATTAGAAATATTTTATAAAATAGGCGGTTTTATTAGTGGGGTTTCACAAGATGGAAATATTATAGTAAGAGTTAGAAATAATGGAACAACTGCTAGTGATATAACATATTCAAATCCAACTATAGGAGCTGTTCATGGTGGTTTTACAACTTGGACATTAGTTAGAGTTAAAAGAAACGCAGGTGTAATATCATTACAAGTTGCTGGAACAGGAACAAAAATTCCATTAACTCAGTTTGCAACAAGTAATAATTCAACTTCATTTGACAACACACAACCAATGAAATTTGGTGTTGACTATACTTCATCTGCCAAGTTTGCCAAATGTAGAATTGCACAAACTAGAATATATACAGGCGGTTGTTTGAGTGATACTGATGCAAATACAGTATTCGATGCAATACCACAATTCTTTACAACTAAAATAAGGGGTAGGGTTTGGAAAGTAGAAGACAAATTAAAAAATAAAATGTTACATCTTAGAGGAACAGGTAAATTCTTTCTTGAAACAGATGTTGATTCTAGAACTACATCTGAAGGTGGTATATGGAGTTCTTCTCAGGCATCTTGGGAACTATCCACAAGAACGGGAAATTTCTTTCAAAATCAAGTAGTAGAAAACATTATACATGACATGGTAAGAAGTGCAGATAATGATTTTAGAGTTCATACTGATTTAAGTATATCAAGTGAAACTATAGCCAAATTTGTTGCTTCAGGTAGATTAGTACAATTAATTCAATTATTAAATTTAATGGAGCAAAATAATGCTGATTTCTTTACATATCCACACAAGGTTCTAATTATAGAAGATCCGGCAAAAATACTTACAGGTCAAGAATTTGTTCATGGCGAAAAAGGAATTACCATAGATGCAGATAAAAAAGACAATGTAAGCATGATTAATGACATTACAATAATAGGTGCTAACCTACCTGCTCATTTTGTTGAACTACCACTTACTAGTTGGACAAATATAACTGGAACAACAAAGTCACTTACTCATAGACCTGTAGGTGCTACTAGAGTTACTAAAAATAATATTCAAATGATTGAGGTTGATTCAGATGCAAATACACCTATACCAGCTGATAACACTACTACCAATACATACTATTATAAAATGGATGTAGAAAACAAAACAATAACTTTTGGAACTGCATTAGTATCTAGTGATCAAATTATTATTGAATATGATCGTGAACCTGCCAACATGATTTCAAGAAAGAAAGATAATGCTTCTAAATCTCAATATGGTGTATTTGCAAAAATATTAAACGTGCCACAAATCAGAACTACTAGTTTATCAGGAAGTTCAAAAGGATTGGATTGGTTAGGTGAAAGAATAATATCAAAAAATAAAGATGTAGAAAAAAGTTATACAGTTAGAGTTCCAACTTTATTAAACGGAATAAGAGAAGGAATTGGCATATATATCGCAAACCCATTAAAAAGATATAATTTTACTACTAGAACATTATATGATGAAAAGGGAGATGCAGTATCAGGAACAACTGCAAAATTACCAATAAAGGCAATAGAGTGGAGATACCCTGAAGCAGTAACAATAATGAAAGTAGGACAATGGGAATTTGACTATTATGAACTACTCAAACAATCAGAAAATACTTTGGACAGCGTAGGATCAACCACTACAAAAGATAAGTTTAACTAGGTTTTTTTATCAAACTTTTTCTAAATTTAGCCCATTCAATCATGTTTGGAACTCTAAGGTTTTCCTCTATTTGTCTAAGATAATTATTAGTTACTTTTAATTCATCAGTTATTACACGAAGTTCTTTTAATATATCTTGAAACATATAAATAGTTGATCCTCTACTAATAAATAAATGTTTAGCCATGTGAAACATAAAATTAATAGACCATTTGTAGAAACAGCACACACAGAAGAAGGTCATTTTTATAAAACAGAATCAGGTAAAACTTATCCAAGCATAACTACGGTATTAAAAGTATTAGACACTAAAGAATGGTATCCGTTTTGGGTGGCTAAAGTTGCAAGAGATGAGGAAATAACAGAGGCACAAGCAGAAATCAGGTGCAAGGAAATTGGGGGAAACAGTATGGAAATGGGAAACATAGTTCACAAACTTGCAGAAGAATATCTAAGTAATGCAACTGTAAATGAGCCAAGTTTTAAGATAGAAGAAATAGATCCAATGGATTTGTTTGTACCATTGTCATTACATTTAATGGAACACGTTGATAATGTTCATGGGTTAGAAGTTCCAATATATAGTGATGATCTACAACTTGCAGGAACAGCGGATTGTGTAGGAGAATATGATGGAGTATTAAGCATAATTGATTTTAAGAATAGTAGAAAACCAAAGACAAAATCACAATGCAAAAGCAAGGATTACTTTATACAACTATGTGCATACAGTAAGATGTGGGAGTTCTGCACAGGTCAAAAGATAGAACAGGGTGTTATATTGGTTATATCATGGGATGGAAAAGTCAAACCGTTTAAAGTAAACCTATCTGAATATGAAGCAGATCTTTATACTAAACTTGTGTTAGTGGAACAAAAACAAGCCTTAAATAGTATTTAAAAAAGTATATATATGGTCAAACTAATCGAGAAAAAAGACGAGAAGACAGGGGAAAAAGAGTTAGTTATTGATAAAAGAACATTACCAAAAAAAGTACCTGCTAATGTCAAGAATTTAAATTATGCTAGAAACCTACCACCAGAGTGTAACGGTTGCCCTTATAGACCACAAGAGTTAGGCGGTAATGGTATATGTACTAAATTTCAAGCAGATTCTTTATGTGTAATTAGAAAAGATATTGCAAAGTTAATTGATGACACAGGGGGTAGAACACTTGATTTGATGGAAGCAGAGTTTCATAATAATTTTGAAAAACTTGTATTCTTTGAAAGTATGGAAGACCAAACAAGTGAACTTAATCCTGAAGTTACCAAGCGTATAAACTCACTTACAAATTTGGGTAAGGTAATTAATGAGATTAAAACAAAAAGAGAAACTGTTGAAATTACACAAACAGAATCATTAAGTGATAACCAAAAACATGAGATAGCCAAGACAGTTAAACTAAGTAGGGAACTACTAGATGAGTCTTAGAAAGTTACCCCCTGTAGAATACATAAATGATCCCGTAGAGTATGCAAAGACTCTTGTAAAGTCATTTAAGAACTGTTCATACTTTGTAGAAAAATTTTTAGGATTTGATGTGTTTGATTATAACAAGGCTTTCCTTGATTGCTATGACAGGTTCGTTGTATATAGAACAGGAAGACAGGTCGGCAAGTCTACTAATGCCGCTTTAAAGGCAATACACTTTGCTTTCTTTGCACCGTTGTTTGCAAGTAACATAGACACGGGTGTTGCTAACGTTGTAATTGCTTCACTATCTAAAGATCAGGCACATTTGATTTTATCCAAGATTAGTGAATTTATACACATGAGTCCTACACTTAGTAAGAAAGTATCAAAAGAAATCAAGACAGAAATTACTATTGAATGGTATGACGGAACAGGAAAGACTAATTTTATTGTAAGACCAATAGGTGATACAGGTGATTCACTTAGAGGATTTACAGTACACTATGCAATACTGGATGAGGCAGCTTATATTCCTCAAGTGGTATTTGATGCATTTTTACCAAGTACGGTTACAACTAAACCACATATATTATTAACAAGCACACCAAAGGGAAAGTCAGGTCAGTTTTTCAAATCATGTATGGACTCTCATATATTATATGAACATGGAAAACCAAATCCAATAGAAGGACATGAAGACAAAGAAAAATATCCGTGGACACAATTCCATGTAACTACCTTTGACAACCCCCTTGCGGCTAGTGATCCACAGGTTCTTAAACTGATTAGAGGTACTACTAAAGCTGCTGAACGACAGGAAATATATGGGGAATTTCTTGATGGTGGAAATAGTCTTATACCTTATAACCTGTTACAAGAAGCACTTACTCCTATTGAAAGACCAAAGTTTGAGTATTATGATGCGGGGGTGGATACAAGTGGAAAAGGTGCAGATGAAACTGTAATCACGATTGCGGGTATAAGAGATGGTGTTATATACCCTGTAGAAATATATACTGAACTGACTACAGAACAACCAAAACTTGCCAAAAAGATTTCAGAATATAATCGTATATATGGACTAAGAAGAATATATATCGATGAAACAGGAATGGGCGACACATTAATGGACTTGTGTAAAGAGGTAGATCCTGACATGAACTTGTATGGAATCAATTTTAAATCAGATAAAACCAACTTATATATCAATTTAGAACGTTTGTTTGAGGAAATAAACCCAAAAGGCTCGGGAAGATTAATTAATCTTTCATTATTAGAAGACTATAGTAGAGATAAACTAGTAGAACAGTTGTCATATATGTATTGGGATCATGGTAAGTTTAAGGATCAACAACCCAAAGTTCGTAGTGAACACGCTGACGACTATAGTGATAGTCTTGCATTAGTAGTATTTGGTCAACAAAAGGTTGATTTTATTCAAGATATACCTGATCTTTGGAGTCCAGAAAGCACAGGTGAGTATATTGGGTGGTAGAATCTAAAACTTTAAATACCTACTATATATAATTTAAATATGCCATCTAAACCTGATAAAGCTGATAGTGATAAAGATGCTGAGGAATGGATTACTATAGGCGGTAAGAAAATGCGTATAGATGCAGGGGAAGATAAAGAAGATATAACGAGAGAACCTATGCCTAGTGCAAGGGGAGAAAAACAGGCTAATACAAAAGAAGCACAAAAAGTATATAAAAAGAGGCTTAATTTAATTAAATCAATATTTAAACCAAGAGATGAGGTAGTTTTTGCAGAATATAACAAGTCCGGAATTGTAGCAGGACTAAATGGAGAAAAATTGAATATAATGTCAGAAGGCAGAATGTATCCAGTTCACAAAAATAATGTCTTTAAAAAATCAGAACTTTTAGGCGATAGACATTGGGATACAATGACCAATGTAGACAGAGTACAAATTTTAAAATCTTTTAACTTACCAACATTTTACAACAAGCAAAATTGGGGAAACCTTTCTATGGAAATACGAGAAGCACTATTAAAAAATGCAAGTCCAGCTGGAACAACCACAAGTGATGCTGGTATTCATAATCCAATATATAATCCTGTCAATGAAGAAAAATCAGTTTCAAATACAATAGATGACGAAATTAAAAGACAAGAAAATAGTCCTAACCATGAAGATTATGAAGATGGAAAATCTAAGAAAAAAGAATCTGTAGATTAGAATGAAAAAGCGTGACAAAGTTTTACGTTGTAAATGTCCATGTAATAGAGAGTTACCTTCAAGATATAAAGGAAGACAAAAAATATTTTATGACTCCCCCGTATGCAGAAAAATTTGGCACAGTTTTACTAAAGAAGAACAAGAAGCACGTTTAAAAGAAATGGAAGAAGCAACTTCATAAAAAAAAGGAATTATCCTTTAGTTGCGTATGTGCTTTTTGGTTCACAATTAATTGTATGATTTGCTTCGTATTCTCTTAATATTCTTTCTAGAACAACTGCATCACTTTCATATCCTTTTCTTTTTTGATCAGGTTGTGCATACTTACGCAATCTCAATTTTTGTGATTTTAATATACTAATAGGTGTTGTAATTCTATTAGGATTTGCTGGTCTTGCCATAGTAAAATAATTAAATTTAATGACATATATAAGTCTTTGTTTAGAGTAAACATTTATATTATAGTTTATTAATTATATCACTATGTCGGATTTCAACAAATTTGGACAAAAATCAGGAGATTCCATAAATCTATCTGAAATCGGTGATAAAGTATTCACCATACTCGCAGTTGAAGATTCACCATATACAAAAGATGGCGAAGAAACTCCGGGAGTAAAGATTTCAACATCTGAAGAATGGGAAAAGGAAGATGGTACAAAAGTATCTAAAATCCATACAACCAGAAGGGCAATAGTAAGTAAGCTCGTAGATGAAGATTTAAGGAAAGCACTTGAAAACGGTGAAACGTTTAAAGTGAAATGTCCTGCGGAAAAGGTCAAATCCAAAAAAGGTGGTATGCCCTATTTCGATCTCGTAGCTGCTGATTAAGCACTACTACCCTTCTTTTTTATTACCATACATTTATATTATCGATTAGTAAATCTATTACATGACCAATGAAGTAATGGTTGACATAATGAGAAATCTGAAAACAGAATGGATAATTCTTAAAGACGAGAGCAAACCAAAAATTGATAGAAGACAATCATGCAAACAGATTATAAAACTATCAGAAAAGGCAAAAGAACTAGATCCTAAGTTTGAAATGATTGACATGAACAATACTCAATATGCAGATTTTGTACCTAGTACATATAAAGTCGCAAGTAATGTAAATTGGGGAGATGAAGTTAAGCCTACTGAAGCAGAACAAAGAGCTTTAGATAAATTAAAAAGGTTAGAAGCAATAGCAGTTCAAGAAATCAAAATCAAACTACCCAAAGAACCAGATGACTCACAAAAATTTGGAATGATTGTATCTGCTTATACAGATAAACTCATAAGAATTTACACATTCCAAAATTCCTAATTTTTCCTAAAGTTTATATTTAACTAAATATTTTAATAACAGTACATGATAAGTAAAAAAGTTACAATTAATTTAGATAAAAAAGATGATATATTTCATTTAGAACCGTTGTCGGATATTCATGTTGGACACATGGGATTTGACAAAGAACTTTATAAAAAAAGAATACGAGCAATTACCAATAGTGGTAATAGATATACATTATTTCTAGGTGATCAGTTTGATGCAATCACTACTTATGATAAACGATTTAATCCTGATATGAGTTTAATTCACGATGTAGATAACCAAAGGGAATTGTGGCAAAAATTGTCAAATCCATTATTAAAAGAACATTTATCAAGACTAACACCTTATGATGGTCAAGAAGAAGTTTGGGATGAACAAGCAAAAAAATCAGTTTTTGAACCAAAGAAAATGTGGAAAATTAAAAAAGGAATGAATGAAAAAGTTTGGGGTTTACTTCACGGAAACCATGAGTATAATATAAAAGAAGCAACAAGGGCATATCTGGAAAATACAATGTGTACTCCTAACGGACTTACGTTTTTGGGAAGCAGGGCAGTTATAGGATTAGAAGTAAGACATAATGGTAAGATTTTAAAACAATGGTTAATTTCTGCAATTCATGGAAGTGGCGGTGGAAAACCAGAACCACAAATGGAAAAACAACGTAGAAATCATTACATGGATGTATTTATTTCCGGTCACTTGCACCAGAAAAGATACACGCCAACAGGTGCAATAGGATTTGATTTTAAGAAAGGACTTGCAACAAAGATAGGGGTACATTCCATAAATGCGGGAACTTTTTGTGATGCACTAATAGAAGGAAAAGATGGATATATGGACAGAAAAGCAGAAGCAGAACATACAATGTTAGGAACTGCAACATTAACTTTCAACGCAGAACAGGACAAAATAACAGGTCACGTTTAATTGGCTGATATAATTAAGAATGATCCAAGAGTGATTAATGACTTTTCTGTAAGAGGAAAGGAAACCCCATTACAAAACAAAATAAGACAGTTTGTTATAGAAAATCCCAACTGCACAGTAGCCGATATATGCAAGGGTATGAACTGGAAAGATGATTCCCATGTTAGGAGAGCAATAAGAAAAATGATTGAAGGTCATAAAATCATACAAAGATTTAATATAGTCTAATATTATAGAATAATAGTGAAGTTTCCTCAAAATATATCACAACAGGCACAAATTTGGTTCAATAGATCTTTTGTATATTTTCATTTATGTGAAAATGCAGGTAAGTTTTGTGGGGAATTTAACTGGATAAGAAAAGAACTAGGACTAATAAAAAGACCTAAATTAAAGCCTAAACAGGATAATATTTAAATACTAATAAATTGTTAGACTTAACATGGCAATAGCAGCTTCTGATATTAAACTTAGAATTTCTGGTTCAAGTGCTTCAGCAACAGATCCAAACGGTTCTTATGGCGGTGCTATGAGTACAGTATCAGGCGGTATAATTACTACTAATGTTCTTAATAACGACATGGATGATATTACTTCAGCAGAAGCCTCATCTGGTATCACTATATATCACAATTATTACTATAAAAATGAACACGGTTCACTTACATATATTTCTCCTAAATTTTACATTGACACACAAACCAACTCTGGTGATACCAGCGTTGCTATGGCTCTAGTAGCAGAAGCAAAAAATGTTGCAACAACTAGATTAGCAAATGAAACAACAGCACCTTCTGGAATTACTTTTTCAACCCCTGCAAACTATGCAGGTGGAATTGCAATCGGTAGTCTAAATGCAGGAGATTACAGAGGAATTTGGGTAAAATATATTGTAGGTTCAAGTGCTTCAGCAGTATTGGACTCATACACATTAGGAATACAAGGAGATAGTAACCCATAGTCATGCCTTCTTTTACTAAAGATACTTCAAAAGATGTACTTAAAAAACAAGCAGAAGAAGATGTTGCTAGAATTAAAAAGACAACACAATATGATGGCGATGGTAGAGAATATACTTGGAATGAAGATATTGGATTCTTTGAAAGTGAAGAAGATGATGCTGGTAAAAAATGGGTAAAAGGAATTGACTCAAGTGTTCCGGGCTTTTGGCACAACTGTCCAGAAGTAGTAGGAGCAAATAGCAAGGGATACGATATTGTGTGTGCAACACCACATTTCGTTTTCATATATCAAGATGGTGAGAAACTAACTTGCAGAAAATGTAATAAAGAAAGCACCATAAAAATCGTATTACCAGAGGAGTAACATATAATGACCTTCGGGGGTAATTATTAATGACAGATTTAACAGCACTAACAGAAATTACAGCACCAACAACAGATGACTTAGTATATGTTGTAGATGCACCAACAGGAGCAAAGAATCCTAGAAAGTGTAGTATTGCAAATTTTCACGCAGTTAATGATGCAAGAACAAAGACTTTAACAAATACAACCATAGATGCTGACGGTACAGGTAACTCTATTACTAACATTGATAACGCAAATATTAAGGCAAATGCAGGTATAGTTTTATCTAAATTAGCAGTAGATCCATTGGCAAGAGCAAACCATACAGGAACTCAAGTACATACAACAATTTCAGATTTTGATACAGGTGTTCAAGCAAACAGATTAGACCAAATGGCAGCTCCAACAGGTGCAGTTGCATTAAATTCACAAAAAATTACAGGTTTGGCAAACGGTGTAGCCTCTACAGATGCCGCAACAAAAGGTCAGTTAGATACAGCAGTAGCATCAAATATTACACTTAAAGGTTCTTATAATGCAAATACAAATAGTCCAAACTTGGATAGTAGCCCATCAGCAGGTACTATAGATCAAGGGGATCATTACGTTGTATCTGTAGCAGGAACATTTTATACAGAATCAGTACAAGAAGGAGATAGTCTTATTTCAGAAGTTGATAATCCATCAGCACTAACAGATTGGATTATAACCAACAATAATTTAGTTACACCTATTACTGATGCACAAGTGGCTACAGGTGCAAATATTGCACAATCTAAAATTGCAAGTTTAACAACTGACTTATCTGCTAAAGCACCATTAGTAAGTCCAGCTTTTACAACACCAAATTTGGGAACACCATCAGCAGGTACATTAACATCATGTACTGGATTACCATTAACAACAGGAGTTACAGGAACTTTACCTGTAGCAAATGGTGGTACAAATATATCCTCATATACAGCAGGTGATATATTATATGCAACAGGTTCAACAACATTATCAAAACTAGCAAAAGGTACAGCAGATCAAGTTCTCACAATGAACTCAGGAGCAACTGCACCAGAATGGGCAGCTGCCGCAGAAGCAAGTCCACTTACAACCAAAGGTGATGTATATGTGCATACAGGTTCAGCAAATGCAAGATTACCTGTAGGTACTGACGGACTTGTATTAAAGGCAGATTCTAGTACCGCAACAGGATTGGTTTGGGGTTCCGGTGGCGGGGGAGCAACTATTGTTCACACTTATTCAAATACTACAAACACATCATATAAAGGAACAGCAAGTTCATTTTCAACTGTTGGTGTAGGAGATAGAGATATATACATTAAAAAAATTGATTCAAATAATGAAGGTGTCTTTACTAAAATTTGGAAAAATGGAGCCGCTATCGAGGTTCAAATTGCATAGGTGGAATGATTGAATGACAATTACTTATCACGCAGGTAGAAGGATTCAGGCAACTCAAGCAGAATTTGATGGTGTAGATAGTGTCACAGCAGGGTGGAAATTACTTGGAAGAACAAGTGTAACAAGTGGAGATACAATAGACGTATCATCATTTGATAGTAAAAGATACTTGATGGTTTTAGGTAGTGGTATTGGTAGTGGTAATGTAGCATTAATTAGTAGATTTAATTCTGATACTGGAAACGAGTATCTCAATCGTTATAATAGTAATGGTACAGGTGATACAGCTTCAAATACTGCAACAGATAGAATGTTTACTAACGGTGCAGGATCAAGTCCACAAGAATTTGCAGTTTTTTATATTGCCAATAAAGATGATCAAGAAAAAATAGTAATTACTAAAAATGTCAATAATCCTTCAACAGGATCTAATAATCAAGTACAACGTAGAGAAGCAGTTTCAAAATGGAAAAACACATCTAATGCTATAACAACACTTAATGTATTTAATTCAGATACAGGGGATTATGCTAGTGGTTCAGAGGTAATTGTTTTAGGATATGATCCAAGTGATACACATACTACTAACTTTTGGGAGCAGTTGGCAGATGTAGAATTAACAGGAACAAATAGTGTGTTAGATACATCTTCGTTTACTGCCAAGAAATATCTTTGGGTTCAAGCTTATGTTAAACAAGCTTCAACATATTCAACAGGTATGCAATTTAATTCTGATCAAAATGACAATTATTCAGCAAGGTATTCAGGTAATGGAAATTCAGATAATACAGCTTTAACTGATACATGGAAATGTGCTTTCAATTATTCAAGTTTGGCAGGTGGTGGATATTTAATAAATTCATTCATACAAAACATTGATGGTAAAGAAAAATTAGTAATGTCAGATACAGTAGAAAACAAGGCAACAGGTGTAAATCAACCACCAAACAGATGTGAAATTGCAGGAAAATGGGATATAACTTCTGGACAAATTACAAGTGTTCAAATAAGAAAAGAATCAGGTACTGGAGATTTACAATCAGGTTCATTTATCAGAGTGTGGGGTAGCGATTAAAATGGCATGGGGAAAAGCTGGATCAAATGGAGTAGGAGAAAACCTATACAGATTAAAACATGGACACGATTCTGCTCCAAGTCCAAGATACAGAGAAAAAAATCAAGGTGGTACTGTATCAGATATTACAAGTGATGATTGGGATGTAGCTCCTACAAACGGTGTATTAATAGAAGAATGGACAGGAAACCAAACAGGATCAGCACCAAGTTGGGCTTCTAATATGTGGTCGGGTTCAACATCTTCTATCAACGGACACAGTATTACTGCTAGAAGATATGCAATACCAACAACAAGTACAACAGCAGATAACTTAGCAGTAAACGTATCAAACAATAAAACATTACAAGTATTATCACATCATCGCATTACATCAGGTAATGGAAACCCATACATGAGAATGAATGGTCATACTGATACTAAATATGATTTAAGACATTGTATGAATGGTGGAACAGATTCAACAGGTGTGACAAATACAAATAGAGGTTGGTATGGTGCAGTAAGTGGATATAATACTAACCCATATTTTGAAGTCAACTACTTTGTCAATATTTCATCAGAAGAAAAAATTGGTATAGGATTTGTAGGTCATGCTACAGCAGGAAATACTGCACCTGAGAGAGCTGAAAAAGCCGTAAAACTTGTAGATACATCTAATCCTATATCTGTAATAAATTGGTGGAATCAAACAGAGAATGGACAATTTGATGACGATTCCAATATTACATCAATAGGTTCTGACATAACACCA
>Ga0209645_1000134_pt1 | contig 37431 bp, 38 predicted proteins | sample ETNvirenome_6_30_FD_184070 | JGI IMG/M metagenome (GOLD analysis project Ga0209645, IMG submission 184070) | Marine viral communities from the Pacific Ocean - ETNP_6_30 (SPAdes) (version 2) | ecosystem: Environmental > Aquatic > Marine > Oceanic | place: Pacific Ocean | collected 2013-06-19
ACTCTCTCAAAGAATAGATTTCTGGCCTTTTCTAATAACTTATAATCTTGGCGATAACGGTTAACTGGATCACCGATTAGATTATTAAATTCTACAATTGAAGCAAATGCGTTGACCATTTCATCAGAAATTACCTGGTACATGCTCTTTTCAATAGAGAAGAAGTAATTTATTGGCCTTTGATCTCGTGTAAAATAGATGTCGTCGTTGTCCAAAATGTTAACCATTTCAGACGACTGGATGATTTCAGGAAGCGCTTGCCTGGCTTGTGGAATGTAGTTTCTATCAAGCGCCTTGTTGGAACTAGCAACGAATCCCATTCCCTTTCCTGTGTGTTTGGCGTTTACAATATTTCCAAGCCACCCATATCGATCTTGTGTGCTGACAGAACCTGATGAGTAGTCTGTTACTTCAAATTCCCCTAAAGCATTGGAGCCAGTTATGTCATAGAAGTTCCAATTTAAGGCAAGTGTTTCAAGTTCGGGAATATAATACCCACTTAGCGCATCTTGCGTTGCAAAAGCGTTTCTAAAGGAATTCTCTGGGCCATAGACTTCTGGGTCATTTGCGTGCATTGCAATCGCAGAATCAGGAATATAATCAGCCCAGTATCTAACAGATGAGATCTTAACATCTGATTGCTGCAGCACAGAGCCAGTAAAGTTTGTCCTGTGTGAACCAGCAAAAACTCGCTTTGCGCTTTGTAGAGCGTTTGTGCCGTCCTGGTTTGATACTGACCCTGTTAAAGAGAACTCATCTTTTTTGACTTCAAGGACTTTATTTATGCCATAAAATTCAATTTGATATGTATCATCTGCTGATCCTGTGACGGCATCACCAATTGGATATTTAGAATTGATAAGTCTTACGGCAAAATTCCATTTATTATCCGTGTAGACATCTTTGTATAAATCAGTTGTGATTGTAGGAATGCCCGATACCGAGGAGATTAATCTAAATCTTGCATCTGTTGATTCTGCATCCGGCCTAATTGCTAAAACTCTTAAATCAGCGTAATCGTTGGTTGCCCAAGTTGTTTCAGCAGGCGTAGAAGGGATCGCTGAATGCATACCAAATAACGATGAATTTAATATATAAGTACCCACAGAAGCTGTGGTCTCGCATGGCTCAACAAGTTTAGGGAATAATACCTCTGCTTCCAGAGTAAAGCCAATATAATCCTCTTTGCCTGCGATTGAACTCCCAGCTGTTCCAGAAATGAATGAGACTGTAGCAGCGTCATTCGAGCCGGTCATCTGATAAATGGTGCCGTTTTTATTATTAGTAAAATCAGCGAGGTTTCTAGCCGCGACCGAGGACCGGAAGTTTCTCTTTAATTCGTAATCAACATTATTGCCAAAAGTATTGAGACGAACTAGATCCTCGCCAACACCGTAGCAGTGAATAATGTTTCTAAATGCTCTTTCAGTTCCCTTTGACTTGTAGACATAAACGAGATTATTATAAATGTTTTGATAAATTCGATTTTTGATTTCATCAAATTCTAGCAGATAATCCCTATCTTCATCGCGAGACATAATCTGCTCTAGTATATTAGAGTCAACGAAAATGTCTGAGGACAGCATTCCGGCAGAATCAACTAGATTTGATGCAAAAGGAAATTCTTTAAAACTAGAGCTTAAGTATTGAATGTTTTTAATTTCTGGGACTGCTTTGATTTGGGATTGCAAAGTATCGAAATAGCTAGCGATAATTTGAACTAAGTTTTTAAGGTCTCCATTAGAGTCACTCTCCACAATCCATGCGGGAAGTGAATTGTAAATAGAGGCGTTATTTGTCTCATCATAGATACTACCTGATAGCCTTAAAGCCTCTAGAGTTGTTGAGACATCGGGATGCTCAGAATATATAATAGGGTCAGCAAACTCTCTTGTTGCTGCAGAAGCTGAGACCATCGCTGAGCCAGTGTTACGGGCGCCAGCAGCATAGCCAGTCCAAGCTCCATTAGTTATGCGGCCTGAGAAATCTAGGACAACTGAGTCGATTGAGGAATTGCCAACGATTCCCTCGTTAAATTTGTAATAAACACCTAGATCAGTATTCGCATCGTCAGTATTGGTCCCACCTCTCACTTGGGTAAACCAATTTCTACCTACTTCCTCCGCGCTACGTGTTGCTTTCCAGTATCTAAATTCATCTAGCGAAGCGGAAAGTTTACCCCACCCTTGTGTGGCTTGTGGAGATCCTGCATGAGTGCCAGATGGTGTGGTGCGTAACGCACCGATACTGGCGACAAGCCCACCAGTAATTGCCGTGATAGCGCTAGAGGCCTTTGTTTGTGTATCGTTCAATTCTCCATTGATGTATAGCTTTGCAACTAAATCAGTGCTAGAAGTTGCAAATGTGAATGCATAATGGTCCCATGTATTATCCGCTAAAGAAGACGTATTAATGCTGCTACCTATTAACTGATTGGAGAATCCAGTTGTTCCAGATAATAACGTAATTCGGAATGGCGACTCATCTACATGAGTGCCGCTTAATTCAATCCTTAAACGCCCGTATCCAAGCGAAGAAGACTCCGCCTGGTTCCATAGATCGAAAATAACCTCTTTCTGAGTAGAGCCGGTTATAAATTGATTCTTTTTAAGCCAGAACTCAACAGAAGATCCACTAACCATATCAAGTGCGAGATTAGACCCACGATGCTTTGACAAATCAAAAACATTATCTTGAGGGTGCGAACCGCTATAGGCATCTGATAGCTTTTGGCCAGATATAAGATCGGTATGCGGACCACCAGAAAGAGTGATATATTCGTAAGAAGCAGTTGCTGGGGCTCCGTAGCCAGTGCTAGTCTCTAGGGCAATACCGGTTCCCCATCCATTTGCGGCCATAATAATATAACCAGTGGTACGAGGATACTTGCTATCTAATACAAACCTATCAAGATAAGAAGAGCTTACAAGATATTCATTTATTTCTTTTTCTGATCCATCATATGGATATTCTAGATAAACTCTTTTTACAGCATCTTCATAATACTTTTCGGCTGACCCATAGACAGCAAAATTAGATGCGGTAGCATAATCTAGGGGAGGGATAAATTGATTAGCTTTTTTGCGGGTAACAACAATGTTATTAGCAGACTCAGCGTTTTCACCAAGTTTCTCTAGGCTTTTTGATGATACTACCTTTGAAGCATAGGTTTTTTCAAAAAGGTCTTTTACACTCATTGTTACTCTTCAACTCTGAATTTAAATTCTTCTGCTTGCTCTTGCCAGCCTCCTATGGAGCCGTTATAATATGCAAATCTTAGTGAATATGCGTACCCAGGCTCCATAAGGCCCATATCTAAATCAAAGTAGCTCCCAGATACATCGAAGGACATTTGAGTGTGCAACATACTTCCAGTCCCAAACTCAATTGCCCTAACTCCATCAATCACTCGTCGTACAGAGTAAGAACCACTCTCTACAATTGAAGGCAGGACTGTTGCCACAGCCCTTGTGTAAATAGTGGGATACCAATCTTTTTGTCTCGTGAAGACTCTAAACCTAGCTGTTTCTGAAGTGTGATAAACAGGCTTCAAATTAGTAATAGATGTAACTATTCGAGTAGCCGGGTTTTGAGGGGACAGACTTAAAACTTGTGGCTGAATACTTCCGGTTGTGAATTGAGTCGTTGCATCAGATGCATTAGTAATTGAATCGCCTCCCTTGAACCATACATCAAAAACATTTGTCAAAGGAGTAGACGCTGCTGTTAGGGCAAATGAAGCAGAGTAAATGCCAGTTGATACGTAACCGCCCGTAATAACTGTTGGGGCAGCAGAGCGTACATGTGTGCCGTCTGCAACCAGTGTTAAGGCCTCTGTGCTTGGCTCGGTATTGTCTGATGAACCGGAATAAATTGTTACATTAATTTCACCTGTACCAATTGACGGTATATTGCGAAGCTCACCACGGAAATAGTTGTATAAGTAAATTGTGTTTAGGTTCTCATCTGCTGTCGCTAGTGAACTGCTATAGAAACAATTACCTCTATCATCTTTTGTGGCGGAATCCCAACGAGCCTCTATGACAGGTCTTTTGAAAAAGAACTCTGAGCTACGTGCATAAAATTTCTTATCATAATAAGATCTTCTTGATCCACCGGGATTTGCTGGCACGACAGTGGTTGCGTCAGCTGCGGCTACAAACACTTCTTGTGAGGCTGTCAAATGAACACCCACGCCATAATTGTCCTTAGATCCTAAGACATTTCCTCCACTATTTAACCACTGCTCTACAAGAGTAGTTATATCAACTTCAAGGTCTTCAGTTCCAATATCAAATCTTTGAGTAAAAGAAGAAGATGAGTCAGTATAATAATCACCACCTGCGGTGCTCCATTGTTGTAGTCCTGCGGCGCTACTAGATCCATAGTTCATCCAGTTTGCACCAATGCCATCACGAGTTACATCAGTGTAATTATCAAGGTCTATACCGTTTCCCTCTTGCCACACGAGTCCTGCTTGGTTCCCTGACACTGCTGCCACTACAAGGGTGAAGTCTCGGGGCACAGTAAACGGAGTAACAGCGTTATACATACGCAAAATAAAATTGACGCTTCCAGAAGCAGGGATGACTGCACTTGTTCTGTCAGCTGCTATTGCAGTTGTATCAAATTTAAGCAGAATTCTTGAAAGCTCAGAGGATCCAGAACTTTCTTGAGCATAAATGGAGAACACCTCTAGACTGTCTGCGCGGCCCATATTTGATGCAGTGCCACGAGTGGTCAGGTTCGCCTGATAGGCATTCGTTATAGTTGTGTCTGCATCAGCTACATATCTTTTGATAGCCATTACTTAATAGTTCCCTTTATGTCTGTGTTCAAGAACTTGATTTCCAAGATCACATTTTTTGGCACATTTATATATCTACCATCTGCGGTAATATTGTCATTAATGTCGTATCCAATATTTGAATACTTTCCTCCAAATTTGTTTACAATTCTCACATTTGTAACATCTGCAATGCCTGGTGTTTTATTGAGGACATTGTAAATTTGAGAAATATTGAAGGGCTCCCCTACATCAAGCTTATTTGCATACAATTGCCTTAGACGTGTGTTCGCAGCGGTTAGAGCATCAAACTTATCTACTCCAAGCTCCGAAATAGCGTTATAATTTATCTCTATATTCACAATCTTAGCATCCAAGATATCAATCGTGTCGTTAATCATTTTATTTTGAGAAAGCCAAGTTTTTAAGTTTTCTTTTATTGTAGAGTTAGTTTGTACCAAATTATCGTTATTATCTTCAGAAATAACGTATAAGTTTAGGTTTCTTCTAAAAGAATCTGAATCTCTGTAAATAGAGCATCTTTTAATTCCACCAAATTGTGGAGGCATTGCATAAACCAAAGCCTTATAATCCAGCTCCGTAACAGCTCGGTTTTGAGATGCGAAAACGCCACCAATCGTCTGCTTAAGCTGTTCTCTGGAGGGGTTTGCGACATTTCCAACAATAGGTTCTAAGTTTGTAACCTCCAAAGACGAATCAACAATGTTTTTCTTTGTGGTTGTTAGAATAGATGGATCTCGATATTCCAGAAGATAGCGCGTCACATTACTGATACTTCCAGCAGTCGCATTTGTGCGCCCTGTTGAGTTTCTTCTAAACCTAACGGTTAGTGTCGTATTAGAGGGTCCAACACCAAACTTATCAGTATCTAGTAATTTAGTTGGGTCAAAGGATGTGTCACTAACGTAATCCCTTCCCACCTGTTGGAGCACTACATCAGTAGGATCGACCAGTGTGGACTTGTTTATTTCGGTGTCTGATCCATATCCAAACTGCAAAACAGTGTTTGTTCTGGTTCTATCGATCACAAATCTTCGAGGAACCGCAAAGGGTTTGAGTATAGCTGCAGGCTCGTTAGCGTTTCTAGACTTTCTGTTTACGACATTTTTATAAACTACGTCCTGAGATAGGGATTCCACTTCGTAATAACGATGGCCCTCAGAATCAAAAATGGAAACAATCTCCACTATGTCTGGCGTCGCCAAACGAACTTTCTTAAACCTCTCAAATGAACCGATTTTAACTGTCTCGACACCCATCTCACCAGAGGCAACTCGACCAAACGCTCTAATCGCATATGTGGTTGGAAGGCCAGTGGTTGTATTCGTCTCAGCTACGACTATTACATTTGACTCGTTATTAAAATCCAAGTCTTCTGTTAGAATAAATGAGGCATTTGCGTTAGAACTGACAACCGCGCCCTTCTTCAAGGTAGGAATATAATTTGAGTCTGGGCCAAGACCTGTTGAGTTGGCGGGTACTTTCACAAAAAAGGCGCAAGTACCATAGGAAGTGGAGGCACCTCTAAATTTGTACCCCATTTGCTTACCTTGGCGAACAATGTTGTTATATTCAATAGAGGTATCTAGAAAGCTTTCATTGACTTGATAATCAAGATAAAATGATAGGATATCCCCCACATAGGAAACTGTGTCGATCATCAAAGATCCAAAAGACGCCTCGCTAAAGTCTCTAAACGTGTCTGGGTAGTATCTTTTAGCGTAATCGATGAGATCTCTTCGAATGGAGTCAAAGTCTCTACTTGTATAGTTTATTGGTACCTTCTTCTTTTTGACCATCTAATATTCCTCAACTCCTAAATAACTAGTTTTTATGCGGTTATTGGCAATAATAGGGTATTACTACTTTTCAAAACTTTATTAAAAAATACAATTCTTATGGCTAAGTAGTTTTCGTCTAGCTCTGGATTGCTTAAAGCAGAAATAAACTTGACATCTTTTATAGTGATATAAGGTAAATACCTCTGCTGTTGCGACAGAAGTCTACTTTTAAAACTATCAAAAGTCGCTTGATTTAGCTGCTCAAACAAATATCTACGTGCACCAACACCAAACTCTGGGTCCATCATTCTCTCGCCGGGGACAGTGAGAACCAACATTTTCAGGTTTTGAGTAGCCAACTCACTATATCTTTTAATGAGTTTGATTCCGTCGGTATCATCACGAGAAATTGGAAGCTTAGGCGCTAGTCCAGACATCTTATTACCCTCTTAGTTAAATAGTGATTGACAAAAATTGTTTCTATTCGTCACAGATGTTATCTCTAGTTGGCCCGAATGGCCCTCTTATGCTAGGAGCATCAACGAAAGATGCGTCTGAATAGGATGGGCGGTCGCCTCTGGCGATCTCGTTTATGAAAGCTTCGGCCTCTTCTCTAAGAATAAATTCATAGAACCTGCCAGACAACCCAGGTGTACGAGAAGAAAAATAGTAGTTCATACACACATAGGGCGACTCTCCTGGGCCATAAGATGGGCCCCCTGTATCTTCAACAGTTGGTAAAGTAGACGGGTCAAGCTCAGTTAGAGGAGGTAAACTCCCCGGCTCTGGGCCAGTCCCAATACTAGTAGGTGTACCTGTATCACGGGGCCTATCTGACGGGAGTGATGTATCGGATTCCGCTCCCCCTGCAGTGGTGGCAGACTCAATTGTATCAGTGCATAGGCCCCCCTCGATTACTATAACATTGTTAAGGATGTCAGGTGAAAGCCCGGCAGTTGTATCGTCTACTGTGCTCTCTCGCCTAATCCTATCAACATCATCGCGGGAACGGGCGTTGCGCCTCTCCTCTTGGAACGTAAAATCATTAGAGTTGTATAGATCTCTAAACAATCTTTTTAGTTGGCGTCGTAGTTGAGGGAAGAATTTTTGATTCCACTTGTAATAATTTATGGGCGGAGGCGGAAGGTCTCCGCCGGGCGCCTGCAGATATACGCGGAAAAGTCCAGGTATCGGTAATTCTCGTTTTCGCAAAGTCCAATTGTCTTCTTTGCCCACAGCAGATAAAAATGCTTCGCTACTGTAAATTGTTAGCAACGACAACATATCTGTCATTGGAATAGCATATCCAAACATAAGTAAGAATTGGTCGTTAGCAGCCATTCTTCTAATAAGAGCGTTAAAGTTAAGAGGCGAACTGCTCGATATTCCCCAGCCCGTGCTAGTTGTCCAGTCAGATCTATCACGAATTGACAGTAGTTGCTCACCATTTATGGTTAGTATTTCTTGCTCTAAGTCATCGGATACGACCACGGGGATAGAATAGGCTCCCACGGCACCAGCAGCCAAGCCAGGATGCGAGTAAAGACGATTCATAACATCCCTGTCTCCTGATCCAAATAAATCTGACATTCTTTCTCGCAGAGACTCGATTGAAGTTAATTCCTCTGGAGATGGAACATATACAAGCCTTAATCCATATCTAAATGATTCAAAATAAGTAAGCAAAACATTCTCATCTGACGCTGAAATCACGCCTGGTATAGAATCAAAGATAATCTGCAGTCCTTCGCGAATGTTGTATGTTGATCCATCAATCCAGTCTGGGATATCAGGGGCCCTACTTGGCCTTCTTGTTCCCTTGATGTAAGATTGAAGTACGAATTGCCCTCTTTCGGCAAATTCTTCCGCCACCATTAGAGACCCAGCACTAGCATCTAAGCGTCCACCTATTGTTGGCACATCAAAAATTCTTATGTCTCCGTCCCCATATGTTAATTGTCTTAAGAAATATAAATATAGGTCCTCTATCCACCCGCCCGCAGGGGCTTCAAATATCTCTTCTACATCGTTAGAGACTTTTTCGAATTCATCAGCGATTAGATATTTCAAAATAACCATCGCGTCTTCTTCGCTTTGCTGAATGGCCTCTATCTTGTTCTTTTGTCGCAACCTCTTCATCGTTACGCTCAAAGATGCGATTGGATCTGAGAAGAGCTGCCTCTCCGCAGCTAGATCAGGCCTTTGAGGATATTCGTAGTTATCAATTAAAATTTGGATGCTTCTCATTGCCCTGTCTAACTCACGATTTGGCTGAATAAGGCCATCCTTCACTCTGCGAGATACAACTTGAGCACACTGCTCTAGGAATTCATACCAGTAGGAAAACAACAAGTTCCCATCTGGATTGCCTGGAACCGGAAGAGGTGGAGCGACAGGGGGATATGTAGGTGCACCAGGGAAGGGGCCCGATCCTCGAAGTCCATTTCTTATCTTTTCAGCGATAAATGAAATGAGAAGTCCACTATAAGTCTCTGGAATTGTTGTTTTAAACTTAGTTAATGGGGCTGCTCCCTTAATAAAGAACTCAACTATATAAGTTCTAATTGTTGCAACTATGGTGCCTTCTATAGAGGCCATGGTCATTCGGTTTAGAATTTTTGAATAAGGGGGCTCTTTAACAGTTTTAGGGTTTAAAGACAGCCTCGGATCTTCATCAGAGTTTTTAAATGATTCAATTGTTGAATCAATGATGCTTTGAACATCAAACAATTCTTTTTTGGGAGGGCAACAGAAATCGTCTACAACCTCAGGCAAAAGGCTGTCCTTGATTCCAAGCCAGCCACCCTTTGCAGGGGGTGTAACAATAAATTGTCCATTTGTAAGTTGTTGAACAGTATATCCCGCAGGAGGAGGAAGACCTTCAAGAAAAACGTTTTCATTTAATTCTTCAAGATTATAGTCACCATATTCAAAAGCCCTTGAATTGTTGGCGATACTCTCAGATATTGCTTTTAAGATTGGATCCTTAATAATCCCCATCAGCTCAGCCGAGTCCGCAAAGAGAAGTAGGTTTGTTGTAGATCTCTCTTCAGGGGATAACGATGCAGGAACAAGGCCAGTCAAGTTAAAGTTCAACAAAAATGAGCCTGCGCCCAAGTTATTAGGAGTGGTCTCCAGCGGGGCACCGTATACATCCTGAATCTGTCCTACAAGGGTTCCGTCATTTAGCAATCCGTCAATAACCGATTCAAATTCATTGGTAAAGAATATGTTTTTTGGCTGTGGATTTGGAAGAACTACAGGAGTCGAATCAGGCGCCTCTGGGTAAACAAGGGAGAACTCTCCGGTGGAAATATTATAGTCTATTGTAAATGTGTCTGGAGGAGGTAAATCGCTATCAAGGAAACGAAGATTAATACTACTGCCCACAAAGCCACCGTCTAGAGACGATAGATTGTCTTGTAGTCTTTTTCCAACTGTTTGTGGCTTGAGCGATCTTTCAGAATTACCAAAAAATGTTTGCTCTAGGCCTTCCTCTATTGCATCAGCAAACGGACTTGGCGTGTCTCCCGGTAAATTAAATGGTAAAGACAGGAAGGCTGAAGCGGCGTTAAAGTTATTAATTTGGCCCTGCTGGGGGACTCCATTTTTGTTTGCTAAGATTAAGTTTATAGCACCGGCGTTTGAGTTAGGCTGGACAGGGCGCATCAAATCTCTAGCATAAAAAGAATACATTGGGTTAAACATGGCGGCAACCACATCCTCCACAATCGATAGATTGCCAGGCTCGTCTTTGGGTATTGTATCTCTTATTGTATCAGCAAACATTTCGGTAAGCGAGTTAGAGAAGCCTCCCTGTGACATGCCCATCGAAAGTTCGTCAAGCGTTCTTTCGGCACGCTGCCTAAAGCTCTGTATTTGCTGCTCTATTTGCTCGTCAGATATAAACTCTCCGCACTCTTCTCTGAGCCTGTCTTCAATATTTGCTAGAGCCTGGTTGGAGTCAATGCCACAAAGTGTTACAATTAGCTCCTGGTCTCCACCAAAAACCAGCAACGATCTTCGATTCTCTTGCAAGAATGAAGGAGGGAAGATTCTCCCCATTGTTAAGAAGAATGTCCTTACAGCTGTTCTGCTATTAATTGTTGTTGCTAACTCCTCATAGTGCGTAGAAATTATTTCTAAAACAACTCCTAATACAGCGTCTGATGCATCTCCCTCTAGCAAGTCGATAAGTTGGTCCATCCTTAAACGACGTGACAAGCGATCTATTAAATTATTCTCTCCACTAACCGCCGCTGCCGCATCTTCAAACGATAGGCCACCAAGAGACGAGAAGGCCCTCTCAAGCTGCGTATCCGTATCTGCAGTTGGCCCCCCTGCTTCGGTAACAGCGTCCCTAAACAGCCTTCTAAGGTCGCCTGCAGTAGGGGCCCCAGGAGGTAACGAGGACTCAATGGCATCTGCCAAACCGCCCCTAATCGCATCACAGAGTGCCCCTATAGAAACTTCGTTGGCTAGCTTTATTATGTTTGTCAAAGCTTGCACCAGTAAAGATTTTAGAAGACTATTGATTGCCTCTATCAGGGCGTTTATAAACGCTGGCCAAATCGTGTTTATTCGCTGCCTCATAATAAGTTCTAAGTCGGGCATCGTAATCGGCTCTGGAGGGATCACATCGCAAATATCAACCTCTCCCCCTTGGAACAAATTAAATGGAAGATCAGATAGGCTGATGGGCTCTCCATCTTGAGTTAAATTGGTATTCACAACACACGACAATATTTGAGGAGCGTTCTGTAAAAAGACTCCTATAACTGGGATGTCCTTTACTGCCTCAATAAGGGTATTAATTTCTAGCTCCTCAATTAAAACTTGAACAAATGATGAAATCAGCTCAGTTGAAAACTCCCCAACTAGTTGATTTATTTGTTCTCCCACGGGCATAATAATACTGTCGGGGGGTGGCTCATAGGATACCTCACTAGATGGAGGCGAGCCGCTTCTTAGCGAATTAACATAGCCGCTCCAGAAGGCGTCCTCTGTTAGTGAGTTGGTGCTTGTTTCAAACTCTCCCCTAGAGCCAGCTTGGAAGACTTCCTGTTGGACTTGCCTTCTTTGGGCTAAGGTTGGAGTGGTGAATAAAGAAGAGGCGTAAAAAACAGTCCCCTGCTCCTCTTGGCGCTTATTTGAAGTCACAACTTCATCGTACTCCCAAGGAAATTGTGGTCCAAAATTATAACCAGTAGCGTCTACAACTGGCGTAATTGCTCCAAAATAAATGTCTCTAATTATCGTCTGCAAGGACGCTGGCAACGAGTCATAAACACTTTTTAATTGTCCAATCTCTACACGCTTTAAAAGGGATGAAATCGCTGCTTTAATCGCATCTTGCGGATTAAGCCCGCAAACATCATTCTCTGTAATAAACTTCATGGTTTGCATAACAACGTTAGCAAGACCACAGGCCGTCATTTTGTTAAATAACTGTTCCCACGCCAATCGTATTCCAATTGCGTCAACCGCAATATCTCTAGCTACCTTTGAGGCATCCTGCGCTATTGAGGTAAAGGTTTCTAAAACTGTATCATTAGTTTCATCTAAAATTTGTGCTAACTCGCCAGCAGATTCACGGATTAACTCGTCAGGTGTTGGCAACTCGCCGGCTGGAGCACATACGTTTTTGGCAAACTTGCTTGCAAAATAATTTCCAGCAGAAATAAGCTCCTTCAAAATAGAGTCTGTGATTTGTTGTCTTGCATTATTCTGCAAGACGCCCCCTTCTACTTGGTTATTGAACGAAGGATACTCTATTGTCACAGCTGGATAGTGGAACAGCTGAGCAAATGAGATAACATCTATGCGATTTGTAGTGTTTATTTGGCTTAAAATTGAATCAATATTTGCTAAGTAAAAAAGCAACGTAGGGTTTGTTATACCTTCGTTGGGAGGGAGTGTTTGCAAAGATAGAGATAAGGAATCAGATCCTCGCTCTTGCGCATATACTTCTTTTAAAACATACTCAGAATCAAACAATATCGTGATTGTATCAGCTACCGTCTTTTCTTGTGGAAAAGTAACTGCACTAGTTGAAATACTGGCACCCAAGGGTGGTATATAGCCGTTAGATTCAAGCAAATTAGAAATAGTTTTTTTAAGAGTTTGTACTGTTTGTGCCTCTTCTGGTAAGTTTATCTCCAGGGAGGTGCCATCCACCAAAAGCCTTGTTTGTTGTTCTCTAAACAATAGTGCTTGATCTTGGCCAAGAATATTCAATGTTTGTCGAAACTTATCTATCTTTTCAAAAAGAGTAGCCATTGAAAAAGTAGCTCTTTGATCTTCACCAGAAGCGCTTGATAAATTTGAAGCGTACAAATCAGGGAGTCTAAGTGCCCTAATTAATCCAAACGGAATTTTGTATAAGAGCTGCAGATTATTATTCGGTGGTTTATTAAATTCGTATGCCATCCTATCGATAACATAATTTACAATTACCTGGGCGTCTTCAATTGTATAAGATTTTTGGAGAAACTGGCACAGTCTATCAACAGCTTGCAGGCCAAAAGTTTGAACTCTTGCGGGAAGCTGGTCGCCTGCAGGACATTCAACATCCGTGTTTATAGTTACAAAATATTCGCACGTTTCAGAATTTAAATACGGAACTGTTTGTGTTGTCCAGTCAAGCATTGAGTTTAAGGTGCTTGGACCAGGAATGCACCTATCTCGACCATAAGTTACTTCAAGTGCCTCTAAGTTATCTTCATCATTACAAGGAGGGGGGGTAGCAACGCCCGTCTCAATTGTACCACCAACCCTTCGGTCTCCCTCTTCAGCTCCTGCGGCAATTCTAGCATCCTCAGCAAACAATAAGAGCATGTTTTGGCGCGCCTGCTCAACGGTATTAAACGGCATACCCTCCACATCATAAAGAGTAGATTCTACTATGACCAAATCTATTCCGTATATTTCAGCAACTTCCGAAACTTGTGCCTGCAGGGCGTACAAAACCTCCCGTGCCTCGGAGACATTTAAGTCGTTATTCCAAGCGGCTTGGCGCTCCGTGTTGTTCGCCCCAGGAATAATAGAGCGCCACTCATGGCTTCTAATTTCTGGTATGTCCTGTATGCTATAGGCCAGAGAAAGAACAGAGTCCCACCACTCACTTCTTCGCGGACTTCCTGTAACACCAACTAAAAATGACATTTTTATTCCCTAATTCGTCTTATTAAAACGACTACCAAACCACTTTTTACCAGTTGGATTCAATCTTGTCTCAACAAAAGACGTACCTAAATTCATCTTGTTTTTATATAGATTTAAATGAACATTATTTAGCTTTTGCACTTCTTTTGCCGCAATTGTAATTCCAGCAACCACAGGAGGGCTCGTAGGCCCTGCCGGGGGGGCTATGTGTGTATGTCCAATTAATGAATTATTAATTTGAGTTTGAACCTTTGCGTTCTCGTTGACAATATCAGCAAGATCAGAAATCATTTGCACAAGCTCCATCAAAGTATCACTTAGAGCGTACGCCTTAACTAAGGGCTCTAGTTTCTCAGCACTAAGATCGTTACCAGCGATAAGTTCTATGCCCGCTACAGTCTCTATGTTGCCGCCTTGAGAGTTTTTCTCCCCACCGGCTCCTGTGCCCTGTAGGTTTTTTCCCTTGCCGGTTACGAATTTAATTCCTTCTCTACCAATAATTCTTACAGCATCACCCTTTATACCCACTCCAGAACGCGCTATTGATTGCGCATTCCCAACCAGAGCATAGTTTGTGTCAATATCAGTCTTTTGACTTATGTAAATTCCTGCCGCATCAGAAAACATATTGTTTGTAACAACAGCATTGCCATCTGGGCCACCTTCAACGGAAGACTGTCTGCCAGTAACAAGGTAGATAGCACCACACCCTGTATGGCCAAGGCCGCCATAACCGGATTCAGGCCCAACTGGCTGGTCTCTCATAACCACCACAGAGGCATTATGACCATTCTCAAAAACCCTAGAAGAAGATCCTAAATTGGCTTGGGGAACAGCCTCAGTAAATCCACTATTAAGCAGTCCTGAATTTGTAAGCTGATCATCGTTTGGGTTCAACTCTTCACGAATTCTTTTCTGTTGCGGCGGAAGTTTTTCGAATGATCGTGCTTTTCTCTCTTGCTCTGCCATTTTACAACTCTCCGTTCGAACTTGCCCTTATTTGCCGCTCTGTTAGTTTTGTTAAGTCTATTGCTCTACGTTTACTCATGGTCTATTATTCACCTCCAGTGGTCTCAGAGCTTGGTCTCACTCCCATGTTTCCGCCCCCCGCTCGCAATGCAACAGGAGACCTCTGATCGCCACTACGCGCATCAAGGCGGCTCGTTAGAGATCTGGAGACAAAGTTATCTTTCTCTTCATCGGTACGCAATGCTCTCAATTGCTCTTGCTCGCTAACAGCTACAGCTTGAATGTGGGGGCGGTCTCCATAAGGGGCGTATCTCCCACTTGTCCATCTACCTCCCCATATAAACCCTTCTGACTCTGCTATTTCACCCAATTTATTCCAAAATGGAGCCCCAGCCTCATCGGGGTTTGCTTCATTTTGGTACCACTGTTTGGAGCGAGAAATGATATCAACTGCTACTTTTTCGATGTGCATGGACCTAACAACCCCGACCCCTGCATTCGCCAAGGCTTGCGCTCGCTCAGGAGAACGAACAGCCTCATATACATAAGCATCAAAACCAGCACTATTCATGCGACGAATAACACGACGAACTGCCACCTGGACACTTGGAAGAAGTGCGCTTATATCTCTTTGGACCGGATAGCTGCTGGGTGGTCCTATTTGCGTTGTTTCGCCTAAACTCCTCTCTTCGTTTTGCTCAAAAAGACTTATTAATGTGTCACACTCATTATCAGCACCTGCTGGGGGTTGGTTTCGCTGATAGACTCCGTGTAATATCCCTTCTTTTTGATTACCACCACTTGGGCCCTTCTTGAAGCTAACTTGAACATAGTCTCCAACCTTTGGGGGCTCCCCATCTACATGGCCCACAAAAAGCGGGTGCATCTCAAAAATACCTTTTTTCTTTGCCCCGTCATCTGTCCCCAATCCACATGGCTCAGGTATCATTGAGTGAAGTTGCGGTATTCGTGCACGAACAGCCACAAATGTTTTCTCGTTGTTTGCAAGAGGGTTTATTCGAGTTAGGAACTCTGCACTGTTTTCCATTTCCTCTATTTTTATGACAATACCAATAAATGTCTTTGTCTCTTTTAGATAATTGTCCTTAAACTTTTCAAATGCACCATCTTTGATATATTGCTGCCTTATCCTTGAATCAGAAACTGAATCTTCATCAAGTCTATCCCTAAACCTGTCCTTTTGTGGCTCGTTCAAAGGCACATTAAATTTGGACATTTAATTGTTTTCCTTTATTATTTCAAATAAATCGTCCTTATCTTTCTCAGAAAGCCCTAAGTGCCCAACTGCGCTCTCTCTTTTGTGTATAATTGTGCTAACTTTAACAAGCTGCTCATTAGAACGCTGCAAGGTTTCAACATACTTTGCAGCAGTTTGGCCAACTTCTTTGTGGCTGTTTTCGTCCTTAGACATATATTGCATCACATCGTCAAGCAACTCTTTGGTTACCTCTCGATCGTTTCTAATATTTTGTATAGCTTCGGTTAGATACGCATCTAGATCCTTCATTAGATATCTCCACGGTCCCACTTCCCTCTAAAGATACGATATCTAACACGCATTTTATTTAAGTTATTGACGACTTGCTTGGTGTTAAGTCCGGTGATCTCTCGAAGGTATAGATAAATAGCTTTTTTATTAAAAATTTCAATATCATCGGGGCTTGATAGAATTATCTTAACTGCCTGCAGTACCTTCTTTTCATTCTCTTTTAGGGCTATTGCATCCCAAGTGTCGATCTCTTCCCACAAAAACTTCCAGAACTCTTCTTCTTCCCTTTGGTGGTGATATGGATTATAAGAAGATAGATAGGCCTGTTCTAAATCACCAGTTATCTCTTCAATGTCTGTCTCTCTTCGGCTTCTGGCACTCGTTTTTTTAACTTTGTGTATAAACCAGTTTTTTGTTATGACTGAGAAATACGAGAAAGCCTTGGAGCCTTTATTGGGATCATATTTGTCTAATATTGTGGTAAGCCACACCTTACACTCCTCACGAAGTGAATCTATGTTCGGCAAAGTTGTAAATTTATAAGTGAATACAACCTTATCAACCATCTCACTAAAGGCTGGCTCGATGTACTTAACATACAGCTCTGTCCTAATACGCACGTCTCTAGTGTTAGCGTAATCAATTATGGCCTGCTCATGCTCTTTGGTAAAATAATGATTTTTTTTGCTACGTCGTCGTCTCGCCGCCATCTTCTTGTGGTTCCTCTAGTGTGTATTCATCATAAAAATCTGTGACTCTTTCGCTAATCTGCTTGGAGTGTTGTATCAATCCTTCCAAGGTTGAATCACCATAAAACATTTCTAATTCATATACGCTCTTCAAGTGAGCACTAAAATTAATCAATTCCCCCTCTAGAGAATTAAGCCTCTCAACAAAAGAAACATATTCACGCGCCAGTCTTCTAGCGTACCATGCAAGAATACAATTCAGCACAAATGAAATAACAAGAATAGCAGTAAGGCTAATCATTTACAACATATTCCTTTGTTGAGAGGCTCTTCTTTTCTCTCTTTACTTCTTCTTTTACATCTTCAATATACTGTCTAACAAGTGATCCAGGCTTCTCTTTATTAGACACACTAGTCTTTGAAACAAAGAAGTCGCTAGATAATACACGGCGGACTGTTGAGTCACATTTTTTACAAGACTCAACAGTTTCAGACATTAAGTGGAATTCTTCAAAAACAAATTCACACTTCGTACACTGATAGGTGTATGTTGGCATTACTCTGTTGCGGTCTCATCAATCAAAGAAGCCTCTTCATCGTCCACCTCAGAAATAACAATGCCATCTGAGTTAAACTTCACAATTGGTGGGTTCTTTACAACAAGACCATCCTCAGTAGGGACAAAGTTAAAATTCTTTAAAACAGGAACAATATCTGATTGCTCCAGAAGAGACCTCTGAAGGGCCATCATCACTGCGCCAAGTGCCTGGTCAGTAAGCGTAAAACTTCTTAGCTCAGTCATTGTCGATTCCCCCTGTTGCTTGCCTTAATCGCCTCATAAAGACTCTTAATATCTTTTTGGACGCGCTCTTGAGTCTTTTGTAGCTCTCTCTCAAGATAGGCAACCCTATCTCTTAGCTCTCCAGCATTTGTGCCTCTAGTAGCCATGTTATTATCCTTTCGTAAAAGCGCCCTCAATGCGCTCCCAATTTTTGTTAGTTCGAACTTCAATGTTTTTCTCCCAAGCAGAAGAAAGCATTAATGGATTTATACCATTATTTTTACAAAATGTTATAAAAGCTAATAAATCTTTTGGAAAACATTTTCCCCCAAATCCAAAGTCGCCATCAGGGCCTGGGACCTGTGTGTGCATTCTGTTTACCCACTTTGAGCTTAAAAGCCCTTCAACACATGCGTCCCAATTTAATCCCTGTGTTTTAGCCACTTCATAGAATTCATTCATTAAGGATACTTTCGCAGCATAAAAGCAATTACAAAAATACTTAATGAATTCAGCAGTTTTCCAATCTGTACTTATTAAGTATGTTTCAGGAAAACATTTTTTAAAAAAAGCATGTACTGGGTGCTTTTCAGGTTGCACCATTTCTCTTGAAAAGCCTAGAATTATTCTGGATGGATATTCAAAATCTAAAACTGCTGTTCTTTCAGTAAGAAACTCTGGGCTAAAAATCAAATTTAGATCAGAGCGGCGAGAATGAAGCTTGGCACAGCTTCCAGGCAACATAGTTGATTTTATAACAATAAAATTGTCTGCATTAGATGGAAATGCATCAAGGATTTTTTCAATGTGTCTTAAGTCCGTTCTTCCTGATGAAACATCAGTTGGGGCGGGAACAGAGATAAAAACAATATCGCAATTTATTGCTTCTCTGAGGGAGGCGGTTGATTTATCTTCTCGAATATCATAAATACTTGTTTTAATTTTACGCTTATCCATAGCCATAGAAATAGCGTTTCCTACAAAACCGTTCCCGATGATACCTACACTTTTCACAGTTCTTGTTCCCATCTTTCAATCATTTCTTCTAACATCGACTCAAAGGTGTAATCGGGCGTCCAGCCTAAAGTCCTGCGTATCTTCGAAGAATCCCCCTTAAGGTATTTTAGCTCTTCCGGTCGCATATACTTTGGATTCTGGATAACATGATCGCGGTAATCCATACCTAATTTTTTAAAAACCGTATCACATAGTTCTCTTACCGAGTGTGTTTGTCCCGTTGAGACAATAAACTCATCTGGTGTTTCATGATTGAGGATCATGTGCATTGCTCTAACATAATCTTTTGAATGCCCCCAATCGCGATAAGAATCCATATTTCCAAGCTCTAGCTTGTCTTGCAGTCCTTTTTTAATTGAAACCGCGCCTTTGACAACTTTATTTGTCACAAAATTTGAACCACGGCGGGGAGACTCATGGTTAAACAAGATTCCATTGCAGGCGTGTAATTTATAGGCGTGCCTGTAATGTCGCACTAAATTATATCCCATAACTTTAGCACAGCCATATGGGCTAACAGGATTCATGGGAGTTGTCAACCTCTGAATACCATCTTCGTCGACTGAATTTCCAAACATCTCAGAGGAGCTAGCTTGATAAAATTTTGCTTCAGGACAAAGAGTCCTATACACCTCAAGCATATGTAATACACCTAGAGCGTTAGTTTGAATTGTGAAGGAAGGCATGTCAAAACTAATCCTAACGTGACTCATGGCGCCTAAATTATATATTTCATCGGGCTTTACCTCGTTTATGATTCGAACTAACGAGGGATAATCTAGCAGATCTCCATAAAAATTTACTGTCTTGACACCAAATTTATAGAGCCTATGATTTTGATTCTCTGCCACCGAGTGGCGCCTGACTATGCCGTACACTTCGTACCCCAGCGAAATGAGGTACTCTGATAAGTAGCTTCCATCTTGTCCGCCAATTCCTGTTATTAACGCTTTTTTACTCATTTAAAAACTTCCATTTCTGTTAGGTCTGGCCAATCGTTGGTGTTCCACTTTTTCGGTTCTTTGGTGATTGCATTAGACAATTTATTAAGACCTAGCTGCGCTGTCTCTGGGGTCATGTAATAATGGTAACCAACCGATGTTATGTTTTGCTCTCGCCAGGGTGTATGAGGTAGTCTACCATCATAGGACATTTTTTTTAATTGTCTTGCGGCTTCTAAGTTATCTAATAGTATCATTCCGCCCCTGCCAAGGCTTAGGTGCTTTCTATATTGAAAGCTAATACACATAAAGGTGTTTTTAACATATGAATTCTTTTTCCAAAGAACGGCGGCGTCAATAATGTTTGTACCTCCTAGATAATAATAATTTTTCCAATCTTCTTCTCTCCAATCAAAGGTTATACCCAGCTTCTGTGCTAAAAACGGAATAGAAATATATGTCCTCTTTGGGATTGTATAATGCTGTATGTTTTGGTGTCTTAGGCATAACTCTATACCATGTGTACAGCTGTCAATTGCTACTCCATAAGGAGCCCCAAAAAAATTGGCGACCCTTTTTTCAAATTCCTCAACAATTTCAAAGCTCATTTTTCCCCCTTATAATTTAAAAAAATCTTTTCACGCTTATTGTTAAAATAATAAGCCGGCTCCTTGCCTGGGAAATGGAAGGCTTTAGCAAAACGTGTTAAATTTTTAGCTTTTTGTAAATCCATTTTTTTGTAGGTACTGCCCTCTGCTTGTCTTTGCGGGGCAGCAGTAAAATTATTATTTAACAAATCAATGTACCAATCCTTAAACATTTTATAGATAAGCTCCTCCACTCTCGCAAACAAAGAATGTGCAGTATCTTCTGCTAAAATTAAAAATTCTCTTATTTCAATGATGTCGCCTGTATCTACTCCAGCGTCCATCAAATGCAAGGTTACTCCTGTTTTTCTTTCGTTGTTAATAATAACCCAACTACAAATCCCTACGCCACGATACGCCGGAAGCGTACCAGGGTGAAAGTTAAAACATATTTTATTTTTTAAATCTCTTTTGCTTATAATTTTGTCATACATAATAGAGATCAGTATTTCACAATCTTCTACCGTATCCACCAAAACAAAGCCAGGGGGCGTCCACGATGTGGCCCACTTGATGCACTCTTCTCCAACATTTCTGGATGTTAATATACAAACCTTTTTTCTTGAGTCTTTCACAGCTCGGGCACCCATTTGTTCCTTTCCAAGAGATCTTTAGTCTGCTCGTCTAAACCTACTATATTATGAGTTTTATTTCCATTATTACCATAAACACAATTGTACCAATCGCTCCTTTTTGTCCCGTTTTTGTAAAGATGGCACATATATATTGCATATTCTCTTTTTGTGGAATAGATATTTAATCCGTCATTCAGCGATGCCTGATCATTTAGCTCAAATTGCCAGGGTGTTTGTCCTTTTTCCAACTTTTGTAAAAAGAGTTCTCTATCCCAAACACAATGTTGGGTTGAAAGTCTATATCTTGTATTTTGTCCAGCTAGGATTAAATCAGCTGATTTTCCAGACTTCAGAACGGTATGTGGCCTGGTTGAAACATCCGCTGTTAGATTAAACTTAAAAAAGTTTTTATCGATTGCAGCCACCTCTTCCACAAGCTTCAATATTTTGTTATTAACCGGCTTTGCAATGAGACAATCTTCCCAAATCTGATAGATGTACTGGTTGTTGCAACTCGAATAGTAGTCAATCATATCATCCGACCAGTAAGAAGGTCCCCGCTGCGTGCCTAAAGAAATAAATTCAAAATTATCGGGCAGTTTCATTTGAGGAACTGCATATCCTAGTATTTTTACTTGCTGCTTATAGGGCCAAAATTTATTAAACAAATAACACGCAGCCGGGAGGCATACCATATTCTTATCACTTGTCCACATATGGACGCCCACGTCTAAGTTATTCATCCAAAAACCTCTTATCAAATTCTTGTCCCTCATATGGGCCGCTTTTATACTCATAAACCATCGTATTATCTTCTAATATCTCATACGTATGTCCGCCTTCAAGAGTAAAGCTTGCATCCCCAGGATTTAAAACGGGTGTTGCTAAGATAGTATCATCTAAATCGTAAAAAATACATTTGACTTTTCCACTAATAACGACCCAGGATTCTTGGGCAATCTTTTCCTTATACGTTCTTTGCTTTTTTATATGCTTATGTGGCTTAAAAGTTTTGCCCTTTTGCATTTTTAAAGCAGCACATTGGATAAAATTCTCAGAGGGAATCAAATCCTCGCGCTCATGTACATCTCCATAGCGATAAACCAAGTGCAATAATTTATCTTCCTCTATTCGCGAATAAAACTTTTTCATTTGTTCTCCCAATTCACAAATTCATTATAAACATAATACGGCGATGGGTTCCACCCATGTTTACTTAAAAATAGAACCGATGTATCATGAGGATTCCAGTTTTTTGTATATCTGTCAAGATTGTAATCAGTAGTCCAAACAACCTGGGGGCATCCACATAGCGACCCCAGGTGCATCGCGCCCGACGAAGGTCCAAAAATAGCGGCAGAAGACGCTAACAAGTTTACTAATTGGCTACTCTCGCATCCTCGCATATCAGTTGTATTGGAGATGTGCATAGACTCCTGTGGGGTGCCTATGCTGACTATATTATATCCTTCTTTAGAAAACAAAGATGCAAGTTCTTCCCAATTTTCTCTTGACCAGTTATCCTGCGGTCGAAGGGTCCTGTTCCGCGCATGAAATATCAATTGTTTATAATCTTTTTTCCCCTTACCTAAGATTTGATATTTAGGCCCTTCAAAGAATGCCCCTAGTTGCATTTTTTCGGAAAAATGGGTTCTAGGGGGATCTCCAATACGACGTGGAGGAAAAATTGTCACGCTGCTGTTGTTTGTGTCTATATTATTTTCCTTCAGAAACTTAGAATATAAAAGACCATCTATTGAGAAATTGTTTTTGAACCACGAATCTGATTCACCACCAGTGGGGGTAAAGGGAATAAATTGCGCAAAATCCTCATAAAGAAACTGAGATGTGGGGCGTCCAATGCAAATCACTTCATCAAAATATTTAGATATTGCGCGAATATATCCATGCCATACAAACAGCTCCCATCCAAACTCTCCAACCCAAGGTCCCGCTAAAAGAATAGATTTTTTCTTTACGAGTGGCGGATTTAAACGAGGCTCAAAATCCATGGATCTAAATATATTCAAAGTGTGTTCGGCCCACTTTAACCGACTGAATTTTTGAACTTGGTCATAACCATTGTTGGCAATTTCTCTCATTAATTCAGGGTTTTTCAAATAGAATTCAATCTTATTGTTTAAGTCACTGATGTCTTTAAAAACAACCAAATGTTTTCCATCTTCAAACATAGCTTCTCGCCCAAGCCAATCATCCGTCATCAAAAAGCCATTAGCTGCCAATGTCTTAAACACCCTGTCTGAGGGGCCCATTGAGGTACAGAAATTAAGGTTTACCTTTATCTGGCCAACTGCCTCCGAATGATCTTTCCCATAAGCATTTGTTATATGTTGGACGGGATATTTTAGCTGTTGCAATTTTTGATGACGGTCCCCATATAGATTTCCTATAAACCCCACATCATATTCATGTGTCTGCTCCTTTGGAAATTCGACTTGCGAATCATACCCATCACAAACAATATGACAATTAGAATTATACTTACTGGCTTCTTCTAGGACATTCTCTTTATCGCAGGTAAAAAAGTCACAAATTTTAGTTTTTTCATAAAATTCAACATTTTTATAAGTGACCAAGGGATCAGCAAACCAATAACATACTGGGGCTATAGTTTTACACTGTTCAAATACTCGTGGAGAAATTCCATTACACTTGGCAAAAATAATGATATCAGGCACCCACTGTTGTGCAATTCGGACGATTTCCGCATCTCGCTTAGAGTCCCCCAATTCCAAGCCTCGAACCCTGTAATTGTATGACAGGACTGTGTGTCCCAGCTTTTCCAAGGCTCTAGATTTAGAGGTGTCAGAGGATATTCCTTCATTATCAAAAACCGCAACATAGATTATTTTCATTTTTTACGACCTCTTTAAAATATGGTCTGGAATATTAACGTTACCCATGCCCATTGAGTGTTCATAGAGAATACCGGGGCGGGCTTGATTAAAAGGAATATCAAGCTTTTCCCGTACTTCCTCCTCAAGAGCGCCGCGCTCTTCTACAAGCTGCGTGGGAGTCAGGTGGTCTGTCCAAACATATGATACGTATCCATCGTTAGGGTCTCCCTTATAATAGTCCAACTGTGTGTGATAATCAATAGGAGACTGGTATAGTTTGTCTCCATTTCTTTTATCCGTATAAACATATACATCCCCCTCTCGTACTGCGTCATCAAAATATGGAGACCCAGGATAAGTGGTTATGATTGTACAATCAAACTCCTCTGGCTCTGTGTCTAGAAGCCATTGTTTGGTGTTTTGAATAGTCTCTAGACTTTCGCCAGCGTGACCAACAGACATAAGAGCTTTTACCTTTAGCCCATGCTTTTTGGCAATTTTGATACAGCGCGTGTTATCTTCCTTTTTAGCGATCTTTTTTATATTATGCAAAATTCTTTGGTCACCAGATTCAAATCCAGTTAAAAGCCATCTAAAGCCAGCGCGCACCATAGAAGCGGCCTGATCCTCATTGAAAAGTTCTGCCTTTACAAATCCTCTTAATCGAAACTCAACACTATTTTTTTCTTGATAGTCTGTAATCATGTCCATTAATTGGACCATGTTTTTGTTAACATTTAATTCATCATCATAAAACATAAAGCCCGTGAAGCCATATTCTTTATGCAAAAACTCTATTTCGCTCAAAACTGATTCTGACGAGCGCTGGCGTATTTTTCTTAGAAATGGGGAGTTTCTTCCACTACAAAATGTACAATGAAAGGGGCAGCCTAGCTGAGCTATAAGGCTCGTTGCATTAAAACCGTCGATATTGTATTTATAGGTCTCTATATCCACCAAATGCCTAGCTGGTAAGGGTAAATTAGAAAAATCATTATTTGATAAAAACAAAGGAGATTTTTTGTCGTCGGCGTCTACTATTCCTTTTTTAACCTTTAGAGCCTCAAATATAGCATACTCTCCATCACCGCAAACTAGCACATCAAAAATCTCACTTAATTTTTTAATATCCAAAAAAGCCCTTCCATTTACAATGTTTCTTTTAGACTCTTTCTTAGCTGCTGAATTCATTAAGGTACAGTGAGGGCCGCCTAAAATAACTTTACTGTTAGGTCTAACTGACTTGATGAGCTTGCAGATTTCCACTGCATAAGGCACTTGAGGAGTTGAAGCAGTTATTCCATAAACGTCTACATCGCCAGCTGCATAATCTCTTACAACATCTAAATAATTTTTAACAGCGCTAAGGTCCATAAAATCAACTTTATGTCCGCTTTTTTCAAGATTAGACGCAACCTTTAATATACCAAGGTGCAAGAATACTCTCTCATCCAATAAAAATGGAGAAGGAGGCGTTATGAGGCAAATTTTATCTTTAAAAAATTTCATCTTAATCCCCCTTAATGACCCGACAACTATCAGAGTCAAAGTGCTGTGTTGAGAACTCAAAAAGTTCGGTATCCTCAAGGGCGATTACCTGATGTCTAAGTCCACGATAGACGTGAAAATTGTCACCTGGTCCTAATATTCTTTGCCCTACATTTTCTATATCGTCCTCTTCGGAATACTTTACAAGGACTTTGCCTGACTGGATATAGAACACCTCATCTTTCAAGATATGATAATGCCAAGAGCAGCGCTTTCCTTTTACAAAGTAAAGTAGCTTGCCGCAATACTCTTCATTATTAACAATCCATTTCTCAAATCCCCAACCCTTAGGGACAAATTTAATTGGTAAAGAAGTCTTCATCGTTAATTCCTTTATCATCTATGTAAATATCCCCTTGGGGCTTTCCTAAAAAAAGTTGATGGTATTTTACACCCCATGATGTTAATTGCTTTTTAGTAAATTCATATAACTCTTCAATAGCCTTATTTTGATTGTTATCATGCCTTCCCATGCCTCTAGCAGTGAGAAAAAATATAGTGTTACCATCTTTATATAATTTATTTATCTTCTCTATTCTATCACGGAAAGGGGATGAATTTTCATAGTGCGGCCCACTGTTTGTGCAAATAGTGCCATCTATGTCAAAAACGTATGTCACTTTATCCACTTTTCAAAATCAGATAAAAACCCATTAACTGACTCATCTGTCTTAACGTGGGTCATGGCTTTTTTGATAACACTGTTTCCAGCCGTAACAATGTGAGCACCTGCATTCCAGCAATCATCGAGATCGTAAGGATTTCTAATACTACCGGCAATAATTTCTGCGCTTAGTCCATTCTGCTCAATAAACTCACGGGTTCTTGTTAGCACCTCTAAGGGGGCCCCTCCTACATCTATAAGCCTATTGTAGAATAGTGAGACGTACCTAGCTCCTGCCGAGGCAGCAAGTTGCATTTGCGTGGCTGTAAAGCAGCAAGTGCAATTAACCCTTACTCCCTCCTTAGAAAGAATGTTGATAGCTTTTAATTCCTCGTAACCTACAGGAATTTTAATATTAATGTTATCATAGTCTAGAGTGTTAACAATTCTCATCGCTTGATCAACCATTGCTGTGGGCTCTTTGGCAAAAACTTCTACACTTAACGGACATCCGTTTCCCTTGGAAGAGCAGAGATCTGCGATCTTTTGTATGTGTTCGTAAAAATCAGCTTTAGGCTCCTTTGATAGTAAAGATGGGTTTGTAGTTACGCCAGAAATCACCCCTGTTCTAAAAGATTCTTCAATTTGTTCAATGTTTGCTGTATCCAAAAATAATTTCATTATATTATTCCTCTATGTGTTCGTAAATTTTTCCATCTTCGACAATGTGTGAATCTCCATCATCATCCAAGGTTGAAAATTCTATTATAACTGTGTCCTCTAAGGCTATCCTCATGTGCATAAAGCCAACTGGTATGTGAAACACATCTCCCTCCTCAAGTGTGACAGAAGTGTTTTTAGCTCTTCCAATTCGAGTACCAACTTTTAATTTTCCAGATTCAATAAAGTACGCTTCTTTTTTTGAAATGTGGTATTCCATACTACTTTGAGTTCCTTTGCGCATGAAAATTCTTTTTACTGTATACATATCATTTTCAAAAAGTGTCTTCATGTCGCCCCAATATTTTTCAACTGTTTTTATTGGCTTTTCAATTGGGGGCAGCTCTTGACGGCCATATTTAATATCATTGTCCATAGTATTTATCATCTCCGTGTTTACGAAAATAGTGTTTATCTAAAACATATTTTTCCAATGATGCGCGAGGGTTTAAAAGCAAAGTCTTATATGACATCTCGGCAACTAATTCCAGAACAAAAGCACTCTCCAAGGCTTTATTGATATTTTTTCCCCACGCAAATGTGCCATGACCAGCAACAATACACGCAGGCATGTGACTATATTTTATATTATTTTCCAAATAATGTTCAATAATCAAATTTCCAGTATTTAATTCATAGTTATCTTTTATTTGTTTTTGGTTTGGATGTGACACGCAAGGAATATCTCCATAGAAATAATCTGCATGTGTCGTGCCCAAGCATGGTATGTCCTTTGAGGCTTGAGCAAATATTGTTGAATATTTTGAATGTGTGTGCACAACACAGCCAACATTTTTAAAAGCTCTGTACAGTGCCAAATGTGTGGGAGTATCAACAGAAGGCTTTAATCCTTGGAGGTGGTTTCCGTCAGTGTCTATAACGGAAACGTCTTGTTCACTAACCTCATCAACATTTATTCCAGACGGCTTTATGTATACTAAATTATCACTTTTTGCGCTTACATTTCCCCAAGTTAGTTCGACAAGTTTTTTGTCAACGATCCACCTGTTAGCATCTATAACTTCTTGTTTAATACGCATAAAACTTTTCCTTTGACGGGCATTGGGTTCCAAGCTTAGTTGTCGATAAAGCAGCCCATTTGTTACACAATTCTATATCACCTGATTCGCAGAATATACTAAATGCAGCCAAAAACGCATCTCCCGCACCGCATGAATCAACACAATTTACCTTATGTGGCAAGTAGTGTTGCGTTTTATTTCCATATGTGAATACGGCCCCCTTTTCACCCAATGTAACACACACATTTGCACCAAGAGTTTTTGACAAAGCTTGCATGCTATCAGCAGAAGCATCAAAATTATCTACATTAGCTGAAGCTTCCGCTTTATTCATGCACATATAATCAGCCCCTAAAAACCATGGGTATTTATTTTTATTACTAGATAATTGAGAACTAACAATAATTGGCTTATTGTATTTTCTGAGGGCTTTTAAAAGCTTTTGAGATCGTTCTATGGAGCTAAATATGTTGATACTGTAGTCAACTAGTAAAATGCAGTCCACGTTGTCCTGATTGTCGCATATCCTTAATAATTCATCAAAGGCCTTGTCAGAAGACGCTCTTTTCTCTCCAGAATTTATTTGCAATTGTTTATATAGTGAATCACCGTGCTTTATCCAGTATCGAGCTTTTACAATGTTTTGTCTGTCTTCTTCAATAAAAAATAATCTTAATTTATCGGAATTCCAATTTTTATAGTTTTCGTTATAATTGTCATTTCCGCCAATAGTTGCATATGTGACACGAGCACCGAGTGCTAATATATTTTTAACAACATTTGAAGCACCGCCAAACTCTAATTCAGTCTTTTCGTATTGTGCCTTTAAGGTGGGAGTCTCCAATGAGACTCCAATTAAATTACTGTAAACAGTTTCGTCTAATATTGTGTCCCCTATAACTAGGACATGCTTATTAACCATTTTTTTTCCAGCTAGACATAGAATGTATTTTTTTAATTGTGCTCGTTGTTGAACGATCCTCAACTAATGGAAATATTTTTATATTTACACTATCAGGCACTTCATCCCTTTCTCTAACTTCATCAGCTGTCCATTCACCACCTTTAACAAGAACAGAGGGTTCCAATGTCTGTAGCAGGTGTTTGCAGTCTGTGCTATCAAATATGATTACCTCGTCAACGCACGATAAGCTTTCTAAAATCTTTTTTCTATCATTTTCAGAATTAACTGGTCTGTTTTCTCCCTTAATCGCCCTAACACTATGATCAGAATTAATTCCTACAATAAGCTTATCTCCTAATGATTTGGCAAAATTTAACAAGTTAATGTGTCCAGTATGGAGAATATCAAAAACTCCATTTGTAAATATGACATTTTTTTTAATAGACGAAAGCTTTTCCACTCTCTTTACATGCCTACCTTCGCCAAAACTAGTTTTTAGCCACAAATCAACAATTTTAAAGTTATCCTCCTCGGAGGTTGTCCAACTACCTAAGCACAAGACGTTTGAATTATTGTGCTCTCGTGTCTTTGGAGCGGTTAGTGTATTGTGGACTAGCGCAGCTCTTACGCCATCAAAGCGATTTGCCGCAATACTCATCCCTACACCTGTACCGCAAATTAGAATTCCAAATTCTAAGTCTCCATTGCATACCATCTGTGATAATTGGTTTGCATAATCAACATAATCTACTTTTGTATTTGAATTAAATGGCCCAATATCAACAACAACAAATCCATTGTTTTTTAAATAATTTTTAATACTTTTTTTTAAACTCACGCCGTTGTGATCAGAAGACATACCTATGATTTTCATTTTACTAAGCTCCAAAAAAACTCATACGCTTGGTTATTTTTTTCATTTATTTTATCAATCAAGGCCTCTCCTTGTAAAGAAGAATAATCTTCACTATAAAATCCAATTAGCTTTTTTATTGTCTGAACTTGTGTATTGAGCATCTTTGCTTCGGCACAAACTCTAGAGAACGTCTCAAGAACAGTCGGGACAAAAATAAATGTCTCGCAGCTCCCCAAAAGAGACAAAAATTCATAGTAATCAGAACTATTCATTTCAAATGGGGCAATCCCTCTTGCCGTACAAAGTTGTTTTGTTTTTATGTAATTTTTAGTAGCATTACTACTTTTTAAAATACCATAATCATGAACTTTTTCACACTTGCCTGATTCCTTTAAAAAGCTTAATGTATCTGAGGACCACAAACTGCACCCTATATTGTGGATGACAGCTCTTGGAATACAGCTTTTTAATATCTCAGCACAAACCTTACTTAGCACAACAACACATTGTGCATTCTCATAGAATGCTTTATTAATAACATGCTCAGGAGCAATTTGAAAATTAAAAAACTTTGAAGGATCTCTAGTAGCTAAGTATTTGTGATCGTGTTCATAAATTATATAATTTTTTTGCCTTATTAGGGCTTCTTTGCACTCAGCTGACAAGAGAACAAAATTTCCAACTATTATTTTCTTATATTTAAGTATGTCAGAGGGAATAACTAAATTGGAGTTTTTTTCTACAACCTTTACACCCTTAGAGTTTAAATAATCTATAAGGTTTTTATCGTTAGATTCCCCTCCTCCTAGGTGCTGCCTTCTAAAGAAGTCAGCAATAAAGAGAACTTTCATTATAGAATTTCAATTTCGGATAACATTTTTTGCCACTCCAGTTCCTCCTGGGAGGGGCTATAAACAGCATTGCAGAACTCATCATATTTTTGTTCTTGAGTGAAGTTGTTCTTAATGCTCTTTTGAAGGAGAAGCGCCGTCTTTTCATGCCTTTTGTAGTCCTTAAACATGCTTCGTAAACGTGTCTTGTAGCTTTCCTTTTGCGGATAGCACCAGCTGGATTCTCCATCGATCACTCCATCCCAAACTACTTGAGGCTGAACTTTATCTAGGGTGTACTTTACCTCAGAAAAACACGCAACGTTCTTTTTAACTGTCTTCTTGTTCTTTCGAACTTTCTTTTCAGCGTAAAGAAAATCTGAGTGGCCACTCCAATTTGGAGCGATCACAGGAACTCCGTTATATGCTGCCTCAAAAATGGGCAAACCGAAACCCTCACCGTGAGTTAGGGAAACGAAAGCCTTCACAGTTTCATGCTGATACAGGGTTGTCATCTCTTCTGGTGTCATGTATCCGTGCAAAAGATAGACTTTGCACTTTCTATTAGGCACATGAGATAAAAGGTTTTCCAACCTCTTTGTTGTATGGATGCGGTCAATTACACTATTCTTCATGAGATTAGTCTTTAGAATTAATCCAACATCTTCGTCTTTAAATTCCTCTAGCCACCACAAAATAGTATTGTCTAGGTTCTTTCTTGGGCCCCACTGTGCGATGGCAAGAAAGTTGAAATCAGTTGAAAAATTAAACTCACAATTAGCTGCTTCGTAATTTCTAACAGGATAATGAACCACATCAACTGGGGTCTCACATTTGATTTGGACCTTTTGCTGAGTTGCATCGATTATTCCCTCGTATACGGTTTCTAGAAAGACATCCCTTGAATGGTTAGAGATAGTAATAATCTTATCCATTAGTCGGCTTTTCTCTACCCACTGGGGTGCAATCTTTGTAGTTTCTATGCCTGCTGTGTATCCAATATTTACAGGCGTTAGCTTTTGCCACTCATTCGGAATGGTTACCTGAATCGAAATGTCAAAAGAGCCTCCATTTTGCATATACATCATTGTTTTTCTTGCAAGATCATCAATCCACTCTTTGTCTGGATCGCCTGGCATCAGCCAGCTTGACTTACCCCAATTGGTAGTCTTTAAATAAACATCAAAAATGTCTGACTTTGAAAGCAACGAACGAAGAGCAAACCTGCATTGCTCACCATAACCAGTTTGAGAAAGAGCTGGCCCTACAACAATTACTTTTTTCATTATACTTCCTTTAACTCCCAAACTTTGTAATTTTTTCTATTCTCCCAAGAACCACAATTCTCTACTACATCATCTAGAACTTCTTCCCACTGTTTGGCAAATGATTCCATGCTGTAGTTATCCATTATGTGTTTTCTTCCCAATTTGCCCATTAGTTTACGCTCTTGTTCTGAGGTGTTGTAGAAACTAACTAAAGCGTCTACAAACACTTCTTGGTTAATCCTATCTTCATAAATATATGGAACTTCTTGAGAACCTATGACAGATTTGGAGGTTGGCTCAATCCCAACACCAAACCAATTTACTCCATCTGTCACCTGCTCTTGCAAGCCGCCCGTCATAGTGACAATAATTGGAGTCTCACACGCAAGAGACTCAAAAGTCGCAAGACCAAAGCCCTCTGCATCAGAAATATTAATAGTACAATCAGCAATATTATAAATCATAGATAGGTGTTCTGGTGGGACTTTTTTAGAGGAAATCATAACTTCCCCATTTGTTAATCCAAGTCTGTTCATAATCCTTAAGAGGTCTTGTCCATGAACATCGTGGGGATCAGTGTGCATGAGAAGCATCGCTTTGTCATGGCCAACTTGGTTTAGGAACTCCTTAAACCACCAAATCAGACTTCCACTCTGCTTTCTGCGTGCATTTCTATTATTCCAAAAGAAAATCATCTTATCATCAATATTGTTGACTGACCTAAAAGCTTCTTCTTTAAATGCGATGAGATTAGGGTCGCTAATTTTTCTAAATATGTCTGTGTTTACAGCATGAGGTAAATACCGTTCTTTAACATCAGGAGAAACATTTCTAACAATGTCACTCGTTACTTTTGAAATTGACACAACTACATCATTTGAATCATACCAAACTTTATTAAAGTCAGGATAAGGATAGTTGTCCCAAACGTGGTAATAGACCATTGGAACACTTGCTCTGATCTCGTTTTCGATCTCCCATAGCCAACCATAGAATCTAGGATCTGTCATAAACCATAAAATATCTGGCTTATTTTGAGCAATAAAAGATCTTACAGCATCTTGGGTTCCATAGCCGTCAATTGGCCAGATAATCCAATCATCCCCATAAGGATCTACTTTAACAGGTGTATAGTTCTGGTGCTTTACTGCTCCACCCAAACAACGAAAGCGATACTTACCTGTCTTAAGCATCGCCTCAATAAAGTATTTTGTTTGTGTCCCGACTCCTGATGGGGATAACGGGTGATCGGAAATGACCATTACGGTCTTCTTGTTTTCTGTCATTCTTTACCTACAGTGTTCTGTTTTATAGAATTCACATTTTTCGCATGAAAGGCGATTTTTAATATGATTTTTCTTTTTTATATTGTACAGTGCCTGGTTTAATAATTTAAGAGCGTTTTGTGTTTTTCTTGCTCCGCTACTAACTCGGAAAATTTCCACCCTATCTTTAGTGGCCGTCCTTTTCAAAAGAGCGAAATGGGTTTCGATCAATTTTGGATCCAGACCATGCTTACAGGCAAAATAATGCTTATACAGGGTTAATTGGTAGGTTACCATCGGATCAGATCTTCTTCGTGAATCCCAGCCCCAAGAAGTGGTCTTCCAATCAATGATATGATACTTGCCATCCTTTGTCTTAATTACCAGATCGATATACCCTTTGAACATATAATCATTTTCATCAATTGGTTCATATAGCTTCTCTTCGGCTGAAACAACTTCATATTCACCAAAAGTTTCCTCAAGGGCAGGAATCGCCAAAGGCGCTAGGTCATCGCCTTGCTTTTCCATTTGTGTCACAAGCTTCTGGTCTAGAGGCACTTTATCGACTATCAAAGAGGCAATTTCTTTCTCAAATGCTTCTAGGAATACTTTTGACTCAGTGCCCTTTTGTATTTCCCCTAGAACGCTCTTCTCGCATACTTCGTGCAGGGCTGTACCAAAAGCAGTGTGTTCACTGCCTACGAACCCCTTAAGCTTATCTATGTTTACAAGCTTGTGATAAAAGGCACACTTAGCCCAATTCTTAAGCTCTGAAAATGAAATGTGTTGCATATTTTATGTCGTTGTTTTTGTTCGTCTTTTTCTTCTTACGGGCTTTTTTACTTCTTGTTCTACTTTTGTAAAGACCCATTCAGATTCCAGAACAGGTGGGTTATACCGATTGTTGACATATCCCTCTTTTGTGAGCGAATATCCATCTTTAAGCAAACCTTTGCTTTTCAAATATTCTTTTATGTGAGGAGTCCTAAGTCTTGTTTTTTGTGGGTATAGTCTTCCGTAAGCAGGTATTGTTACCTTGCAGACAATACTATCATTTTCTTCACGAATGTCAAATTGTATTTCTTTATTCATATTAGATTTCCAAGAGATCAGAGATCTTTTCATAGCAAGCTGGAGCCAACTCTTTCACGGCTTTCGCATCCCTTATGAACAGCGTTTCAAAGCTTTCAGCGAAATACTCTCGTAAACTAGTCGCCCCATAGGGAGTCAAAAAGAGACCAATCGTTAATTGTGTCAACATCTCATAGCCGACTTGTTTTAATAAAAACATGTCAAAATCAAATGAGTAATCAAGATTCATAAAGTCCTTAGGCGACACTTTGAAGCCATGTTCCTTTAGGATATAGAATAGCTTCTGTCTTTTTCCTAGAAACTCTCTAGCTACCTTTTCATCCTGGTAGATAACAGGCCCATATGTGCTTTCGACAAGATGCGCAATTTCGTGTATTACATCCTCAGTAAAATCTTCATCAGTTTCTAAATCATTTGTGACATATATCGCCCCGTCTTTATAGAGCGCGTTTATTTGTCGCTCAGCAAATTCTGGGAAGTTTCCTATAAAAATACTATCCAGGCCATACACCAAATGACGTGGTATCATCTCTTCTATAGATACCAAACAAGAGTCCAAATCAATATAATGTGGAACAGGATCCTTTAATAGGACAAGTATATCGCCATAAATATATCTTTCGCGTCTTTGCGAAATGGCATCTGAAGCACTTTCAGTTATAAAGACGCTAAGATTTCGTCTGGTTATGTTTATTTTCATTGTTTGTCTCAAGATCACAAAGAGCCTGGTGATATCCTCGAAGAAAATTCTCACCAGCTACAGCCATTGTGAATTCAGGAAACTCATCTGCCAAGGTTTGTACAATCATTTCTACTGTAACATTCCCGTCATCAGGGTTGTGTTTGTTTCCTACGTATTGGACGAGCCAAGACTTTAATTCATTGTCTTCCTCAACCACTTCTCTAAGCTCAGGGTTGTCCCACTCATCAAAATCTTCTGTTATTAGATCGTTCATTTTATAAGACCTTAGCTGCTAGAGTTGCAACTTTGGATCTCTCTCCTCTCTTCAGGGTAACGTGACCAGATAAATCAAACTTTTTAAATTTCTCTACCGCATATGTCAAACCGTTTGATGTTTGATCCACATATGCATTGTCTATCTGCTCAATGTCGCCTGTTAGGACAATTTTAGTCCCTTCACCGACTCGTGTAATTATAGTCTTTAGCTCATGACTTGTTAAGTTCTGCGCTTCATCTATAATTATGAAGGCATTTGAAATTGATCTACCTCGAATGTAAGTTAAGGCTTCAATCTCAATTAAGCCCTTTTCAAAATACATATCAAGCATGTTCTTATCGCCACCCATCAAGAACTCAAGGTTATCCCTAATGGGTGCAAGCCATGGCATCATTTTCTCCTCTAGTGTCCCTGGAAGGAAGCCAATGTCCTTACCCATTGGCTGGACTGGGCGAGAGACAATTAATTTTTTATAGGTCCCCTCATCTCTACTCAGACACTGCTCCATGCCAGCAGCAATTGCACACAGCGTCTTGCCACACCCCGCTCGACCAACCAAAGAAACAATTGGTATATCCTCATTCATCAGGATATCGAGGGCAAAAGACTGTTCTTTGTTTCTAGCTCTTACGCCCCATACACCATCCTTGAAAGTTACCACCTTCACAAGCGGAGAGTTGGGATTAACATAGCGGGCCAGAGCTGTCTTCTTTTCATTTGAATTTGAAACAAGCATTATGAATTCATTTGGATTAGATTGTATCTCCTCATCTAACGTTATTGACTCACCATTGTAAAACTGATCGATGATCTGATCGTCTACCAAGACTTTTAAAAATCCGCTGTATAGCTCAGAATCTTTGTCTAATACTTGAGCAGCTTTAAAATCTTCTGCGTTAATGCCCACAGAATCGCATATGACGCGCATGTTCACGTCTTTCGATACCACGATCACTTTACGTCCGGGGTTCTCCCTCTCTTCTGTTAGAGCGGCACCAATGATAATATTATCAGCCAAATTAGGATTTAAGTCTGAGGGTAGTTCTGTAAGTGGGTGATAGCCCTTAACTCGTAAAATGCCTTTGCCTTTTTCTATACGAACACCTTTTTGAAGATTACCCTTGGCTCTAAACTCATCCAAGATTCTAATAATCTTGCGAGCATGGGACCCCACTCCATCTTGACGTTTTTTATGCTTATCGATCTCCTCCAATACTTTAAGAGGAATAACAATGTCGTTGTTACCGAATTCGTAAATTGACATTGCATCTGTAAGGTATACACTGGTGTCAATTACATATATTTTTTTCTTAGCCATTAGCCCTCCGAGGCATTATTAACTAGTTTTTTAGAAATAAGAAAGCCCGCTAAATGCGGGCTTGAGCTTTTTCATATTGGTTAACTGCCTCATACAAGACAATATTTGTGGCTTGTGATGTGTTCAAGCAAAAACCCACTCCAGGCATTGGAATGTAGACGATATCGCTATTTAACAAAACTTCACTTGGAATGCCAGTTGTTTCATGTCCGGCAATAATGCACAATTTAGATGAAAAATTAAATTCATACTCCTTTAAAGGAACTGCTGTCTCTTCCAGTTCAACTGATACAAGGTTCATGTGATTTCTTCTGGAAAATTCCATGAACTCTGATGGAGTGGAAAATTGCCTTAATTGTACGTAATCAAGGGTGCTTCCACTAAGTTGATTTATGGTTCTCCTTGGAGGAATCGCACCTATAACATTTATAGCACTAATCCCAAAACAAGCTGCAGCTCTTACTAAGTATGCTAAATTAACGTCGTGATTGAAGTTTACAGTTGCCAGTTCAATAGGAAACTTCTTGGCTACATTAAGTTTTTTATTATAGCGATCTCTTCTCGTCTCGCTTCTCATGTTAATATTCTCTTACTTCGGCGTGACCTTGTTCTACAAGAAGGTTGTTGACATTTACCTCATTCACCCAAAGAGTGCCTATGTATCGGCCATATTTACCCTTTTTATCTTTAAACGTTTGAATAACAATATCTTTATTCAAAACTTGATTTTTCAGGAACTCTCTGGCGGCAATTCCGCGTGCCTTCTCCTCTGCGGAGCCTCGTAGTTCTGGTGTATCAATACCTTTTAGTCTAACTTTAATTTTGGCGCTGATACCAAAGCCCAAATCAACCACAGCTGTTACAGTGTCCCCATCATACACACTAACAATTTTAGCTCTGTAGGTATACATTTACCTAAACGTTTCACAGAAGTTAATATCATAACCAGCGTCATTGAGGGCTTTTTGGTGATCTAGGCCACCTTTATATGAACCAGGAAGCTCAATAAAACTTTTAATTTTTCCTGTCTCATCGGAACCAAAGATAAATGTCTCCCCAACTAGATTATTGAACTTATCTGTAGCGTCTCTAGCTGCAGAGACGACGACATATTCATAACCCCCAAGTGGCTCTGAGAGCTTGTATAAACAAGCAGCTCCCTTTGCTTCTTGGATACTTTTAACTGCTACTGCACTTTTTCTAATTTGCATTAATTCTTTCTCCTTGGAGCCTCCGGTCGGACTCGAACCGACGACCTGCTGATTACAAATCAGCTGCTCTGGCCAACTGAGCTACGAAGGCA
>Ga0209645_1000135_pt1 | contig 37337 bp, 41 predicted proteins | sample ETNvirenome_6_30_FD_184070 | JGI IMG/M metagenome (GOLD analysis project Ga0209645, IMG submission 184070) | Marine viral communities from the Pacific Ocean - ETNP_6_30 (SPAdes) (version 2) | ecosystem: Environmental > Aquatic > Marine > Oceanic | place: Pacific Ocean | collected 2013-06-19
GGGTACCAGTTTTCAGGTTCACCTTCTGTCTCATCCTGCATAGCTTTTTCCCTCATTCCCATTATAATATCACAATTATCTCTACCTACAATAGCTATATCTTCTGGATTTGGAAACGAACCTTTACTTTCTGGTAAAGGTACACCGTCTGGTGCATAAGCTGGTGGTTCAGAATTTTGTGAACCAAAACTAGTTCTTATCTGAGAGTTAGAAAAATTATCACCCTTTATTTCACCAAACTGAGATATTATAGGACCTACATATTCTCTATTGGATGTATTTTTAACTGTTTCATATGAAATTACTTTGACAGCTTCACCTAGTCTAGGTATGACATTTAAATGTAGTGGTAAAAATGGAGAAACTAAAAAAGGGTCCCGTTCTCTACCTGTTTGGGGGTCAGCATCTAACCAAGGTTTGTAACTTTTCTGTTCTATAGCCTCTCTATCAAATCTCTTTATAGCCTCTAAAGGGTCATTAATTCTAGGTGCTGTTAAACCTTGACCCTTTATATCAATAACCCTAATTCTTCCAGCACGTTGTGGGTCATTATTACTTACACATACAGCAAAATCTATAATTTTACTATATGTAATATCAGTAGTTCTATTTTGATTATCATGTATAGGATTATCAGCCATTTAGTTTACGTTTACTTATTTCATCATTTAGCAAGTTAAATTTTCTTTCTAAATCTTCTAGGTGATAAGAAAGGTCTACAATAACTTTTTTAGTTTTATCAAACTCCTCTTTTAAAACTTTCATAGTTTTAATAATTTCATCATTACTTTTTGTTTTATATTCTTTAAAAAATTCCATATTATTATTATTTAACCAGGTATTCCATAAGCAGAAGTTCCAGGTACTATTTGACCCACCCCACCTCCAGGTGCTACCATAACTTGACCGTTTATAATTACTGATTGTGTAACAGCATTTTCAGCATCTTCATCTTCTTTAGCTTGTATTAAAGCTAATTGGGATAATAAAAAAGTATTTGGTGAACCATCCGGCATATCACCAACAGGTATCCCCCTACTCTGTAGTTTATTTATAAGACGTTCAAATGTACCTAAAGCACTAGTACCTGGTCTCATCTTAGCTGCCATAACTAAGAATGGTGGTACACCAAAAGGTATATCTGGCATATTAGCAGCTAAAACAGCTAATAACGCATCTAAAATTTCTTTACAGTTTTGAGCTTCTTGAAGAGCAATTATAAGAGGTAAAAGAATATCTAACAATTTTCTTATTATAGCAATTTTTTTCTTATTTTTTTCACTCATTTTTTCTTTAATCATTTTTCTGATTAAACGAAGTAGGACTACTTTTAATAAAGCTAATATTCTTTTAGATATTTCATTTAATATTTCTTTTATAACTCTTATTAATACACGTTTAAATATTTGAGCAAAAGCATCTATAGTACTACCTAAAGTACCATTTTGATTTAACATTTTATAAACTAGTACAAGTGGTAGTGTACCTTTTGGGTTCATAACACAATACATCAATATTTGAGGTAATTTTTTAATTAAATTTTCCTTAAAATCAATTTCTACCGGTAAACTTATATTACCTAGTGTTAAATCATAACCATGTTTAGTTGCGGATACAGCAGCAAATTTTTGTAATACCAAATCAAACGCTTTTAATTCTTCATCTAAAGTTTGTGAAGCTAAAATTTCCGCCACACCTTCATCTATTATAGTATCGTCAACAGGGATATCAATTATACCACAACTTTCAAAAGATATTACATTTTTACTTTTTCTTTTAGCTTCTAGAATTATATTTCTCTCTTCCTCTACATTAAATGAATAAAAATTATCTTCATCGTAAATTTCAGATAAATGACTTACACTTTCTGTGTTAAGTTCATTTAAGTCAGCACCATCACAAGACGCAAGAACATTTTCTACCCAACTCATAAATTTTTCTAAACCAAGTAAATCTTCAATACTAAAAGATTTGTTTCTAACACTCATAAAACCAGTAAGTATTTCCATTAACGCACCTAATAGATTTTGCATTTCTATTAATTTTATGTTATGAAAATAATCTGTAAGGTATTCTATAAAGTTATACTTGATAGCACCAGCTATAGGTCCAGGAGGCCAGTTTCCAGTAGGTGAAACACCAACACCGGGTGCACTTAAATAGTTAGGTCCTGGTTGGTCTTTATAGTAAGGGTATATCTCCAACAATCCATTACCCACACTTTTAACGTCAAACAAAGCTCTACCACTTTGTCCATATACTGTTTGGTGACCCCCTGGTGTTGTAAATATACCACCATTATTAAATATTAATTCTCTTAAAAATCTATTTAATGGAAATTTGGATTGTCCTGGTGGGTAATTACCAGGGTTTAACATATCTCTTTCGTAAAAATATTGAGCTACCGGGTCAGTAGGGTCACCAGCATCACTAAATAATTGTTTTAATATGTCAATTTCAGACACTTTAATTACTATACCGGTTGTGTTAGCGATACCATCCCCAACCACAGGAACTAACATAGATAAGTCACAACTAAAAGCCTTAATTATTTCCTCCAGTAAAATTTCATCTACTCTAGGTAATACAGTCATTACTGATTCTCTAATAATACTATTTAATTGACGTAACCAAGGATTGGCTGAAGAATCTAGATTGAATTTTTGTAAAAAGTTCTTAGATGTTTCTTTAAAGTTTGCGTCACCAGTAGTCCCTTTACGGTCTTTCTTTTTAGCTGCTCGCATTGCTCTAGCTTCTGCATACTTTTTTTTAACATTTTTACCTACTTGTACATTTTTAAGTAATTCTAATAAAAAAGGTAGTGGGTTAGAAGTTATATTACGTAAAGATTCTAAAACTTCCTTCCACTCCTCTAAATTTTCCCTCTTTTTATTTTGTTCAGTGGTATCTAAAAAAGCCATTAGACTTTGCACTTTACCAAATATTTCTTTTTGTTGTGCTATAGAATCTCCCATAATTACATTTTATAGTTTAGGGTAGATGGTTTGTCGTCGTCTTCTTTTTGTGATACGAGTCTATTAATCTGTTCTTTTATGTCCTCATCAAATACAACACCACTTTGTGATGACTCTAGATTTTTTTGACTAACTGTGGATAGTAGTTTAGATAATTGTAATTTCTTATCGATAGAGGAATCTATAATTTTTTGTTGTTCTTTTAAAACAGGACCTATTAATGCCATATCTGCAGCTTCTTTCATGAATCCAATCATTTTATTTTGGATTCTAATTGCAGTAGTTCTTTGTTCTACACATTCATTGTAGATTTCCTGCATTAAAGATAATGCACTTTCATTAGTAAATTTAATTTCTTTTCTTTTTGGTCTTGGCATACCAATAAATATCTAACTACTTATTTATTATAGTTTGTAGGATATTTTTATATATGTGTTTGTAGGGACGTAAAGCAGCACGTATTTCTTTAGTTGTTAAGCCACTCATTTCTCGTAATTGATAAAGTATTACATTCTTATTAAATTTATTACCTTTTCCAGCTATAAAAATTGTTTGATAATTCTCAAACACATCTATAAGACAATAACCAATTTTTTCTTCATTCACACTCAATCTATTCTCCCCAATAAAAATCTTTATATCATCTAATAGAGTTTTTATTATCTTTTCTACGGGAACTGTGTCATCGTCAAACATATAATATATCATATCCTCTCGTTCTTGAACTGAGGTCGAAATATCTTCGTACGATATTTTTCTATTTCTATCTCTATTATCTTTCATTATTTGGCCCATTAAATAATTTTTACAAATAGTACCAAAGTAAGAATAAGCTTTTTTACCTTTAGCGGGTTTAAATTTTTCCATTTTTGTGACTAAAAATGAGAGTGTGTCAGTATGAATATCAGTAAACTCCATACCAGGTCTATATAATCTATATCTTCTTATAATACTCTCTATCATTTTGATGAGTGGGTCACGAAGAGAATCATTATATACCTTATTTTTCTCATCCCAAGTAGTAGCTGTAAGAAATACTCTTACAGCAAACTCTTGTTCAGGACCAAAGTATTGTTTAGTTAATGGTTTTCTACCCATAGGTTTTAGTTTTCGTAAGCAACTTCCCTATCTGTAGTAAAAAAGTATTCTTTCTTAGCCAGTTCAACCCACCATTTAGCTTCTTCCGGTGTAAGTTTTTCTGACATTTTATTTTTATAGTTCCAAAATAATGAATTAACTCTTTGATTAGTATGTTTATAACCAACCTTAGGAATTGTCATGATAACCGCATCATTATATGTTGCACGTAATAAAAACTCATAATTAAATGTTAATCTAATACTAGGTTTAAGACCACCTATCTCATCAAACTTATCTTTTTTCATAATCATACCACTTAACTGAAAGTTTTGGTATTTTAATAATGTATTATTATCTAAGTAACCCAAATCTTCCGAGAATCCCATAGCCCAAACTGCTTCATTAGTAAATCCAATAAAACCACCTTGTTCATCAGTGTCCACTACTAGTGGGAAAAAAATATCTACATCTTCATAATGTTTCACATATTCATTAAATTGACTGAACCAGATATTAGAATATTCATCATCGTGTTCCAGTACTGAAAAATATTCACTTTCTGTAGATTCAACCCCCAGATTAACTTGTGAACAAAAATCTGTTTTACCTTCATTATAAATGACTGAGTAGTCTAAACCTTCTGGACACTCCCACTTAGAGAAAAAATCTTTAAAATCACTATTTTTAGGACAAATAAAAAGTATTTTTCCTGGTTTCTCATTTGCTTGATTGATACTCTTTACACATTTATCAAACCACTCTGAGAAAATAGGAGATAGTTCATGTAAAGGTACTATTACTGTTATATTTTTACTATTCATGTTATTAAGAATTTACACCCATAGGGCTTAGTTTATTTATTGAAGTCTCCAAATCTTCAGCTATAGTTTTATGTAGTTCAGTGAAGTAACTAATCATAGCTTGACGCTCTTTTTCTTCGGAGTATTTTTTAGTTGTTTCTTCCATTTTTTCATATAATTGAGTTGGCACCGAGTCCTCTAACCAATTTTTAAGGAAATTACCTAACACCTCAACAATTTTAGATTCATCAAAAGTCCAAACACCATTATCATTTGTTAACCAATCAGGTTTTAATATTGGTAAAGAACCAATAACAGGTGTATTTGACATCATAGACTCAATAGGGAAAGTACCAAAACCACTTATTCTATCTACCCAAACAGAAACACAAGATTCCCCTAAAGTTTCTGCAAAATCAACTCTAGACATACCTCTCATATCTTTAAAAGTTATCCATTTAAATTGTGGATTTTGTAGATAAAAAGTTTTGATAATTTTTAATGTATCTCTTTGGTCTCTAGTATGTATAGCAATTAAAGGTTTTTTAGGCTTAATAGAAGGTTTAAAATACGAAGGTATTGATAGTGGTATCACTGCAGTTTCTACTGTAGGACATATACTTTTTATATATTCTTTTTGAGATTCTGTAGTGGTAATACATTTTGTCACACCATAGTTTGGCCAACTAAATCCTGGTTTAAGTGTTTCCAAAATATAATCGTAAGCCTGACATAATATTATTTTATGACATGGCATTTGAACTATTTGTTCCAGAACATGTCCATATAATTCGGGTATCACTACGATATCTGAAGGGCCAACTTTTAATTCACCACTTTCGATATTACTATGAGGTAAATTCGCAAATTCACTACCTAACCATTCACCTACACCTTTATATTGTTTTTTCTCATATAAAATAGAAGCGTTAAAACCAGCGTCTAGTAGGTTTTTAACGTACTGATAATTAGTAATTACAGAAGCGGCTGCCCTTCCCTCCGTATCCTGTGTAAGGAAATAAATTTTACTATCGTTATTTTTTAGTTTAGCTAGAGCAGCTTCTAATTTTTTAATTTGTTCATCCATATTATTATAATTTTTTTATTATTTTATATTTTATTAAAGTATTTAAACTAAGTTTATAAGGTACAGACAATTTATTTAATGATACTACACCTAAATTATCATCAACATCTTCTACTATACCACAAGCGGTATCTAACATGAGTTTAAAAAACTCAAACCTAGGTAGGTTTAACTCAACCTTACCAGACTCCTTAAGAGAATCCATTTCTATTTCATCTAAGAACGACTCCACATCAAAGTACAATACCTCATTACCTATTTTTAATTTTATATCACTCATTCTATTTAATTTATGTTTAGAGATTTTCAAAACTATCTATTTCTTTTAAATTATTTATTTTTTTATCCGATTTTACATTTTCATTGTATATTCGGTTTATGACTACTAATCTTTTATTTTTTGGTTTAGCGGATATAACATCCATATCTGCGGTAATAATAATATCAGATTCCTCCCAAATGTAGTCTACATTGTTCACATTGTAAAATTTAATCTCATCAAAACAACAACCATATTTTGCTAAAAACCAAAGAGTAGATGATTTAGAACGACCAAAGTCATCACTTATTAATGTTAATTTATAATCACTAGGCATTTTTTTGTAAAGTTCTACTAAATGTCTAATTACATTATTTTCAGATTCTTTTGCTTGACCAAAAATTTCCATAGGTGCTTCCTCATATAAAAATTCATATAATGCTGTGTCACCACTAAAATGTACATACTTCATTAAATCGGGTGTTATAACATCAGATTTAACTTCTTCATAATATTTTTCATATATTACTTGAAATCTACCTAATATATCACGTAAGCCCTCATTTATACTAATTGATACATTCATAAATTAAAACTAATTATTATCTATTATTTTGTAAAGAATCAAACACCCTTTCTATTTTAGCTATTAAAGGATTTCTAACAACATCAGATTTATTAAATTGTACACAACCAATCTCATCTATATCTTGAAAGTGGTCCATCAAAAAAGTTAAACCATTATGACCTTTAGAGTCTTGTTGTCTTTCATCCCCTAAGAATATCATTTTAGAATCTTTACCTAACCTTGTCATTATTGTTCTTATATTTTCTTGAGATATATTCTGAGCTTCATCTATGATAATAATAGACCTATCTAAATTAATACCTCTCATATACGCGATAGGTAATTCTTCTATAGTCTTCAGTTCCCTAAGTCTAGAGGTTATAGCTTGACCCACCAATTTTTCAAAGTTGTGTACAAATGAAAACATAAAAGGTTCCATTTTTTCTCTTAAACCACCTTTTAAAAATCCAATTTCTTCATTTTTAAGTGTAGTTACAGATTTTACAATTACAATTTTTTTGTATTTAGCGTACCGTTTTATTAATTTTAATGCTTCAGCACAAGCTAAATAAGTTTTACCAGTTCCAGCTGGTCCAGAACAAATAATAACTTCTTTTTCTTTTATAGCATTTACTAAAGCTTTTTGATTTTCAGTTTTACATTTAACATTTACTGTCATGGTATCTGAAATTCTTTTTTCTTCAGTATTATTTTGATAAATCCATTCTTCTACCTCCATCTGTTCCTCCCTACTTAATTTTTTACTTCTTCTTCCCATTTTTAATAATTTAATTATTTATTTTCTACATGATTCGTAGTTTACCACAAACCAATCTATAGTTTCTTTTAATCCTTCATCTAAGGTTGTAAATTTGAAATCGGGCAAATAGGATAATAATTTACTATTATCACTAGGTTTTCTAAATTGACCGTCTGGTTTATCTGTTTGCCATACAACTTCACCTGTAAAATTCATGTGTTTAACTATTAGACTAACAACTTCTTTTATTGAAATTTCTTCTGAAGTACTTAGTATAAGAGGTTCTTCTTCATTATAATTTTTTACCACCCACTCAGTTAATTTTGCGACATCTTTAGAATAAATAAATTCTCTTAAAGGCTTACCACTACCCCAAACTTTAAATGGGGTGTTAGTTTTTTTAGCTAAATAACACTTATGAATTAAGGAAGGTATTACATGACCATTATCAATATTAAAATTATCGTTAGGCCCATAGATATTGGTGGGTATTACTGATACATAATTTAAATCGTATTGTTCTCTATATGCACGAATTTGTATGTCCGCCATTCTTTTAGCATATGCATAAGGGTAGTTTGAATTGTGAGGTTCACCTAAATGTATCTTTTTTTCTGTTAAAGGATACTCTACATCATCAGGAAAAACACAAGTAGATAAAAAACAAACTAATTTGTTCACACCATGTTTTCTACAAGATTCTATTACATTAGTATTAATCATAATATTATCATAAAAAAACTCTCCTTTCATATTCATGTTACCACCTAAACCACCAACTTTAGCTGCACAATGTACAACATTTAAAGGTTTTTCTTTTTGGAATAGACTATCACATACGTTAGGATTACGTAAATCTTGTGAACTATTAGTTTTTATATCAGCAGATATATTAGAACCTACTAATCCACCCCCACCGGTAACTAATAAATGAGGTCTTTTAATGTGAACCTCCCCAACATCTATTACTTCTAAATTACTTTTCATAATATTCTAACCAATACTCAATCATCTCATCCAACATAGATTCAAAAGTATACTCGTGTTCCCAGCCTAAAATATTTTTTGCTTTAGTACAATCACCTTTAAGGTGTTCTAATTCTTCAGGTCTTAAATATTTTTGGTCTGTACTTACATAGTCCTCCCAGTCTAATTCTAAACTGTTAAAAACATATAGAACTAAATCTTTAACTGTGTGAGATATACCTGTAGAACACACAAAATCACCAGGTTTGTCTTGTTGTAACATTAACCACATCGCTTTAACATAATCTTTAGCATGACCCCAGTCTCTACTTGCATTCATATTACCTAATTTTAATTCATTAGATAAACCTAATTTAATTTTTACAGCTTCCTTGACTACTTTATTAGTTACAAAATTAACACCTCTTCTTGGAGATTCATGATTAAATAATATACCATTAGAGATAAACATTTTATAAGAATTTCTATAATTTCTACATATATTATAAGAAAAAACCTTAGCACACCCATAAGGTGAAACTGGATTAAGTGGTGTGGTTTCTCTCTGATAACCATCATCATCTATGTTATTACCAAACATTTCTGAACTACTAGCCTGATATATTTTAATATTGGGGTCGATTAATCTAACCGACTCTAATAAATTTAAAGTACCAATACCAGTAACTTGAGAGGTGTATATTGGTTGGTCAAAACTTATTCTTACATGTGATTGAGCTGCTAAATTATATATTTCTTGTGGTTTACATTTTTGTATTACACTCATAAGAGAAGGTATGTCAGTCATGTCACCATAAACCAAATTTAATTTTTTAAATATATTATCCGGGATTCTAGCAGTTTGATTTTCTGCTACAGAGTTTCTCTTTAATATACCCCAAACTTCGTAACCCTTTTCTAAAAGGAATTCAGCTAAATAGGAACCATCTTGTCCATTTATACCAGTAATTAATGCTTTTTTCATAAAATTAACAATAGTTATTTATCTAAATTAGTCAACACATTTTCTAATTTACTTAGATTAACCCTCCAAGGAGAATTCATACCACCAGAAATAGATAATGCATTAGTATGTGTTATTATATCTTTTTTTCTTTCTACAAATTCTGTGTCTTCAAACATATGTAAAGATGTGTGGTTTAAAGCGTGTTTTAATCTTTCATTAATTGGGAAAAATTCAGGACTATTTATAGATACCACTTTAGTTTGTGGGTTACAAAAAAGTACATTTGCCAAACCACCCCCGATAGGCCCAATAACTATTTCAGCGTTTCTAAATAATCCTATCTTTTCTGACATATTAAGGTCTTCACAAAAAATTTCTTTAAAACCATAATCTTTTAATAAAGATACAACTTGGTCTTCGTTTACACATTTACGTTGTTGGGTGTAGTCAGTACCTATGTTATTAGATTTTTCTCTGGTCCATGTTCTTCTAGAAATGTAAATTCTTTTAAGTTCACTATCAACACCACTCATAGAATTCATCATATTAAAAACTTCATCGTGTGGTGCATCTAAAGACATCCTATTATGTGTTAAAGAAGAACCAACAATAATTGTTTTATAATTTGTATTTTTGTTTAAAAATATTAAATCATCTTTTTTAATACCTAATAAGTTTAAAGTTTCATATACGAAAGGGTATAAATCCTTATTATTTTCAGGTGGACTAATTAAAAGTTTTAATTCCGGTATTAATTTTTTTTCTTTAAAATAGGAATATAAATAAGGGACAGTATCGTAAATCCAATGAAAATAATTAGCACAATTATATACAAAATAAAATACAGGGTTTTCTTCTATATTTTTTACATTTACTTCTTTACAATCCCACTCCATTGTTGACTCATAAACTGTCCCCCTACCTAACGACATAAATTTTTCTATTGTAGGCAAAAGTAATTCATTTTGACTTTTAATTAAGGGTTGTGGGTAGTGTACTGTGTGCCCATGTATTGTACAATTATGAAAGTACCCCACATTTATATTTCTATCTTTAGATATATTTTTTATTTGTGATTTTTTTGTGTTATCCCAGTATATTATTTTCATAGTTTTTTAAATCTTTAGGTGTGCCCCAACAGTGATAACCATCCACACCGAACACATTTATTTTTTTATCTAACACATTAAAAATATTATCTATATAATATTCATTATTACTTTTAATATTTTTAGTGTAAATTCTATCTAACCCTTCTAAAAAATATTTTGCTTTTTTAAAATAAAAAGTACCAACTATAGCATGATTATTGTACGGGTCATTAAAAAAAGATTTTTTAACATGTACGTTTTTTATCAAACCATCCTCAATTTCCACCCAACTATAAGAATCTGGGTTACTAGAAAAAGCATCATTATTGGTAGTTGTCCACACAACAATGTCTTTATTAACTGTATCGTAATTTTTATAATCTAACCCGTAATCACAACTACTTATTAAAATTTCATCATCATCTAAAATAGTAGAATTTTTAATACCAAACTCAGCAGTACAAGCTTGACCTTCAGTCGTGTAATCCAATGTTATTATTTCACTATTATCATATCTATTAGTTAATAATTCATCAATATTATATTTTTTTACGTGTTCCTCTCTACATACAAAAACATATTTATTTGCTTTAGGCAAACAATCTACAGCTCTAAAAATCATTGGTACACCATCTATGGGTATCATAGGTTTAGGTAATTCAACCCCCTCTTTACTAAATCTAGTACCTTCACCAGCTAATGTTATTAAATTTGTCATTTTAATAATTCTATGTAATCAGAACAAACACCATACACTTCAGTGGGTTCCCATTTAGTAATATCTTCTTTCGTCAATAAAGGAATTACACATTTATTATCTATATTTAAAAGATTGTGAGCCCATATTTTACCATTACTAATAATTGTATAATCTTCTTTTTCGTGAAAAAACAAAGTTAGGTCGAAGTCTGATAAAAAAGATAACGACTCAAAATTTTTACAATGTATCCATAGTTTTTCCGACCTATCCAATAACCAACCCAACTCTACTTTTATTTCTGGGCCATCATGACCTAGATATAGTTTAAAGTCCTTATACCAAACATCAATTTCCACTTCGTACCCTAAATCTATTGCCTTTTGAATATACCCTTCAGTATTTTCTAAATCTGTATATACACCACTAATATTTCCTCGATGAGATATTAATTTCATAATTCTTCTATTCTTTTAGCTTTATCATCTATAACCATATCGTAAAAAGGTTTTGGGTACTTATCAGTACCAGTAATTAAATCGTGATATTTACAACCCCAACTATCTAGTTGACCTAATGTAAATTCTTTAAAATCTACCCCTGACATAGAACCTCTTGCGGTCCAATATATAACAAGCCATCCATCATCATATAATTTATTTATTTTAGATATATTTTCCACACTGGGAACAGCTAAATTATATTTTCGTTCACCCGGATAAAAACATATAGTTTCATCTATATCAACTAATACCTTTTTAGGCCCATCTGAAAATTGTTTTGCTTTATGAAACTTCATTATAATTTTTCCAATATTTGTAACAGTTTATTAAATCTTCTTGTGTTTTCACTTGGTCACCCTTTAGTATGGTTTGCCAAGCTTTGTAATTTTCTAATTCACTAGGAGTCCCAAACACAGTAACAAAATCAGTATCATATATCCTCACATCTAAATTATCTTGGATTAGTAAGTTATATACTAGTGTTACATAGTACTCCCCATTAGTATGTTTTATTTCCTTATCTATTGTTTCTTGAAAATATTTTTTAACGTAAGAACCTTTTCTAAAATAGTATGTACCTGTTGATGCGTGTTCCTCCCAATGATTATCCGTGTAAGGTTCTTTTTCTTTTATTTCTACCATTTTATCATTCTCCATTTTACAATAAGCCATGTAAGTAGATGCTAATCTGTGTGGGTGAAATCCAGTATGTGTTAATACACAACCATCCACTTTAGTGTCATTAACCCATTTTTTAAAATGGTCATAATCCCACAAATATGGGTTGTCACAATAACAAACTATTACTTGTTCATTATCATCTATTAAATCCATATAAGGAATCATAGTAAAAACTGGACCTCTATTATGTTCTGGTACTGATACTATTGTAGATTTTTTATGTAACCTACGTAATCTATCATGCATATCAGTATCTTTTAAATGCCTTTCATTACAGATAAAAATAATTTCATCATCAGACTCAAACATATTTACTACTTTACTTATAATGTAATCGTCGTCCACCCAGATAAAAGGTTTTGGGTTTTTATAACCCACATCAACGAATCGTTGACCTAGTCCAGCCATCGGTATTATTACTTTCATATTAATTTCATTCTATATTTTTCTGCTTCCATATTTTGAAGCTTTATTATTTCTTCTTTACTTAAACAGTTAGGTTCGAGACCAACCTCCTCCTGTATATGTAAAATATAGTTATTAATTTGTAAATTGTCACTAGGAAGAACTGCTGCATCTGGAAAAAGAAAACAATCTGTTTGTTTTTTATTTAATTTTGTATTGAATGTTTTAAAAGTTTTAGCGTGGGTTATTAACCATTCTTTACATAATTGATTTATTTTTAAACTTAAATCAAAAACTTCTTTGAACGAATCTCCACAACATATTAATCCATGATTTTCTAGTAAAACAATTTTTTTATCTAAAGACTTACAAAAATTATCACATAAATCTTTACCTGGTGAATAATATTTAATGTAATCATATTCATATAAATTTAATATGTTATTTATAATTTCTTTAGAATTTTTTGCACATAATATTACATTTAAATAAATTGGGTGAGTATGGTAAACTACAGGTTCTATAATTTTAGTATGAAAACCTACCTCCATAGATGGTCTTTTTTGGTTTTCATTAATTGGTAACCCCTTACTGTCACACACAGAAAAACCATTTAATATATTAATATCTGACATTGCACGTCCTGAAGAAGTTATAACTATTCTATCCTCGAACTTATAAGATAAGTTTCCACCAGCACCTTGAATCAGTTCATACTCAAAACAAGATTTTCTACACGTAAGTAAAAAATTTCTGTGTAGTTCATAAAAATCTTTAACACGTTTCATTATATATTTACCATAATCAGTTGTTGCTGTATATGTTAAATGAACACTTTTATCTCTTTTTTCACTAAATTTTACAATTACATTAGCATTGTCTTTTTGTGGTAAAATATACTTTAGTTCATCTTCTTTTCTTAAATTAATAGCGTTAATTACCTGTGATTTAGTATAACCTCTTTTTTCTGTATCCCTATTAAGTTTCCACTGATATTTAAGTTCATCTTCAGTTTCCACAAAAATATTTAATTTACCTTTTTTACAAATATTTTTAGAGTATAAGGAATGAAGTCCTTCATTAATTAATATTTCTTGTGGTGTGATTTCTAAGTCTTTAATAAATTTACCTGTATTATGGTCATAATGGTCTCTTTTAATAGTTTTCCCCATTAAAAGAGACGTTATTTGTTCTTCACCTAATTTTAAATTATTAGCTTTTGGGTTTAGATGGGTTATAGTCTTCCAGTTATCGTCTCCACGCTCCCATTTATGTAAGTCATCACCACATAAATGTAATACCCTACTTTTTAAATTAGTAAGAACTAAAGATATTATGGTGGATATTGTGGTTTTACCCACACCTGAACTTCCAGAAATATTTATTAACATATTAATTTATTTTCCAGTTAGTTAATTTTTTGGGCTTAGTAAACATTTCACTATAACCTCTTAAACAATGAACATTTACCTCAACGTCTTTTAAAATACCATATTTACTATCTAGTAGATAACATATAGCTGCCCATACTGAGTCTATTAAGTGAATGGATTTTGCGTTTTTTAATATCTTTATATAATCAAAAAATATGTCTGAGGCACCATTAAGTTTAATTATTTTAATATCTTTTTCTTCTGTCACTAGAGATAAACCCCTTTCGGTATCCTCATGTACCACAACATAATCACCAGTATAGTCACCAATAATTTTTTTATACATATTATCCTCTAAAGTTTTGTCTCGTAAAATACCAAAAGAATCTACTCTTTCTACGTAAGGTACCCCATAAGGTGTGTAAAACTTCTCAACAAAAAACCCATCATAATCTAAAAAAGAATTTTTTTTATCATCATTTCTAAATCTATCATGCATACCAAAAAATAAAAGTGAATCATTTTCATTAATTGGTAAGTTAAAATTAGAGTCTAAAATTTTTTTATCCATATATAACGCATTAACATTATTAAATTGTTTTAAATAAAAATCTACTAGGTCTTTAGAATCTTCTCTCATTATAACATCTAATTTACCATAATTTTTGGAGTAGTAATTAATTAGTGGTAAACAATTTATTATATCAGTCCACCCTTGATGGAAATATAGTTTCGCGGTAGTTGTTGTGGTAGGTGTTACAAAAGAATTAAAATTATTAATCATTTTTTATTATTTTTATAATCCAGTTATTTAGTTGTTTTGGGTCGGTAAAAATGGATACGTTAGATTCCTCACAAAGTAAATTTACTTTTATATTTCTAAAAATTTCATATTTTGAATCTAGTAAGTAACAAATATACGCCCAAGGAGAGTTAGTTAAATAAATTTCTTCAGCTTTCTCCAACACTTTAATATAGTCAAAAAATATCGGTAAGTCATCATTTAGGTATATAGTCTTTGTGTTGGGTATGTCAAATGAGTAGTTAGGGTCTACAACAATGTAGTTTTGTTCATTTTTTTCTATTAAGTTATCAAATAAATTTTTTTCTAATGTGTAATTTCTATCTATAGAAAAAGAATGTATACGTTCACTATATTTAATATTATATGTTTCATAAAGACGTTTTAAAGAAAAGTCACGAGTGTTTATAAATCTATAATGATTAGCATATTTATCCTTTCTAAAACTATCTTTATCACCGAAAAATAAAATATCACCCTTATCCTTCACACTAATAAATCTATTAAAATTATAATCTAATATATTTTTTTGATAATAAACTACTTTTACATTATTAAATTGGGAGGTATAAAAATTAACTAAGTTAGATGCGTCTGCTCTCATAACAACAGTTAATATTATATATTTTGAGTGATAATAATTTATTAAGGGTAAACAGTTGATTAGGGTTTGCCATTCTTGTGGAAAAAACATTATAGCGTTTTTTGATGGGATGGTATTATCTAAATTTACGAAAGAGGTGGTATATTGATTAGCCATTAATTTTGTTATATAATTTAATTATAGGACTTCTTTGGTCACCTCTAGGTTCATCATTTTCGTCTATAGACTCACCTATAAAAGCAAAATCGTCTAATTTTCTATCTCTTTTTATCGGTGTACCAATACCTTCGTAGTTAAAAAATTCATCATGAACAATAACTTTATTGGGGGTCATGGGGTATACTACTTCTTTTAAAAATATTTGGTCAGAGTATTTATTATTTCGTGAATCAAATCTAGATAAAAAATCATTCATAATATTTCTTATATTATTTATAACACCTCCTTTACACCCCCACATACCCGCATTAATAACCCAGTTATGTCCTACAGGGTGTTCTCTTATGATATGAAAATCTTTGTCTGATTCTACCCATTCGTTAACAGCACACTCATCCCTTTCAGATATTCTAGAATCACAGTCTCTAGATATGAATCTTTCTATATTTTCAGAGGCCGGTAAAAATCTCCATAAAGAACCCATATAACCCACGTCCACACCAACATCTATTAAATTAACCCCATTATTCTTAAGTTGTTCAAGCACATTTTCTGGTACAGTATTGTTATGATAAACTCTCATCTCCCAATCACTAAAAATATTTTTATGGAGAATAGAATTTTTTATTGCACCTATGGTATATATTGGGTCGTCCCCATACAAAGAAAAAGCTAATATTTTCATTTTTTATAATATTCTATATTTTCTGGTAAAGTTTTATTGTTATATAATTTTCTATTTTTTTCGTAAATAGCTACATCATTAGGTCCATGTAATGCAGTTTTTGCTGTTGGTAGTGAACAAACTTTTATATCCCACAAACTTTTATGTTTATAACCAAAAACATAAGCTCTGTAACACATATCACCATCTGCGTAGTAATAATGATATTCATCATTATACATCCCTATTTCTTTGAATATTTTTTTATTATATATACCATAATTCATTACAAGTTCACCACCCTCTAAATGAGTGTTGTCTGTTAAACACCACCCACCATTCGTGTGGGCCACATCTTTACCAGAAATCCAGTCAGAGTCGGTTATAGAATTAACATCACCATACTTCCAGTTAAATATATAAAAATCACTACCATCTAATTCGTTTATAACTTCTTCCCACTCATTTACTAATAAAACATCGTCATTCCATTGACAGACATAGTCGTATTTTGACTCTTTAATACCTAAATTCATAAAATGAGGATAACTACTTCTACCACCCACCTCAACTAACTTTACCTGTGGGTTATCCAAAGATTTTACATATTCAATGGTCCCGTCATCACTACCCCCATCAACTAAAACCAATTCTAATTTATCAGATTTTCCCACTGTATTTTCAATTAAACCTGGTAATAAATTTTTTCTATTAAGTGTGCCTGTTACTATACTAATCATCTTTTATTTTTTTATATACTATATCGTCCGCTATGATAAAATCTTGAGACTTTATAAAATTATTATTTATGGATTGTAATTTTTCTAAATATAATTCTTCACTTAAATTATTTAATATATTTTCTAATTCTTCCAGAGTATCGAAACTTAAGATACCACCAATGTCGAAAAAATCACCAATAGAAGGACACCCCCAATAAATCGGTATGGTACCAGTAATAAAACAATCTATTAATTTTTCAGAAAAATAATAATCTTTTTTACAATTTTCTACTACAATGTGAAATCTATAGTCTTTTAAACCACTAATCTTATTTTCTATAGGTTTATAACCGCTACCAAAAACATCAATTCCACTAAATTTATTTACAATATCGTGTCTTAGTTGGTGTCCAGGTAAAAATTTTTTACTAGATACAATAGTGGACACAATACTATTCTTTTTATGGACCAATCTATCCTCTTCTTTAATCCAACAACCCCCTAAAGGTACAAACTTAAATTTAGGGGATAAACTGAGTAGTTCAGAATCAAAGGTAAAAATAGAATCGAATCTATTAAAATTATTTTTTATAAAATTATAGTGTAAACTAGTGACTAGAGGAGACTCTATTAACCAAGCATACTTTTTATTTTTATGTACTCGGTCAACTAGGTTAACTGAAGTGTCGGTAAAAACCACCAAATCACCATAGTCTTCTCTTGTCCAGTTGAAGTAGGTAGGATGGTTATACCAACTACTAGAGTGAGCATGACTAAACATACTATCTACTATTTGTAATTTATCTTTTGACATATAATGCATCTCCCCATGTTAAGCCGTCCCAAGTAGTCTCTACTCTAGAAAAACCAAATTTAGATAAAAAAGAATCTAATTCATCTACTTTTGAACAGTTGATGTAAACCTCGTCTCTATTAACTTCCGACATAATATAATCTACCCCCTCAAGGATACGGGAAGCACCTTTCATAACCTCTAATTCATAACCCTGCACATCAATATTAATAAAATTATAGTCGGTAGCATCCTCGATAAAATCATCTAATCTAACCATATCAACTTCTAATTTACTATCAAAAGTAATGTGTGGATATTGTCTAGTATGAATACCAGGTTCTAGTATAGAGCTAGATTGTCCCTGATTGGCTGTCTCAATAAACATCTCTATTTTTTTATTTTCATTACCCAAAGCTAGATTATGTAAAATAGCTTTATCACCAATATTTTTCTTAAGTACTTCAAACGTATTAGGTACAGGTTCAAAGAACATTACATTCTTGATATTATTTTCTTCATAAGTTTTAAATTCTTGGCCATGGTGACCACCTATATGGATAACTCCCTTGATATCCAAATCGTGTTTTTGTTTGAGTGTGTTAAAGTCTAGTAACATATTTTAAATTTTAATCCATTCTTCTGGTATAATGTCATCTTGTTCTTGAGGACCAGAACTACCAAACCATTTTTTAGGGGCTATAGTAATACCCTCCTTATCGGATAGATAAGATGACCACCAACTAAAAGAACTATTTGCTATTATTTTATTTTTACAACTACTAATTAAAAGTAAGTCTTGTAATTCATCTGTAAAGGGTGAGTAGTAGATATTTTCACCTTTAATATTATTCTTACACCAATCCATATCGTCAGAAACTACTATAAAGTTACTTTTACCTATAATATTCATAGCTTTATCGTAATATTCTAAGGTACAAGTATCATGTATTCCAGGAAATTTTAAGTAATCCCCTCTCCTAACATGAAGTGCGGTTAAATTATTTTGTTCTGGTATTGTACTAATAAATTTATTAATCTTCTCATAATATTTTTTATCTAATTTAAAAATATTTTTTATTTCATTTTTAAAATCTTTAAAATATTTTTCACTTTGGAAATAACCATCTAAAAATAAATTATTACTATATTGTGGTATTGGGTTAAATGAGTGATTGAGTTCTTTAAAATAACTTTGAAAGTTAGTTTCTGTTTGTGGTAGAGATTCTAATTTGGAAAATAGATTATTTATATATTTTTGTGAAGAAAATCCTTGGTGAACAGTAACACAACCATTAAAATGAAATTTGGGTTTAAAATTAAATCTTTTACCATAAGCATACGTTGTAGCTATTTGAAATAACTGATTTCCTAAACCCCCTTGTAATCTTACACTTACTATGTTCATAATCTAAAATAACCATCTATTGTCCATTACTTGGTTTTGAAGGTCACTAAAACTAACTCTTTGTAGTGCGATACTAGGATAAAAACCATAACAATTATAATTTTTTTGAGCAAGTTGAGCATAGTATACGTCTATAGGTACTTTCTTTTCCTTTATAACATCTAACATTGGTTTAAAAAGTGTATTCTTTACAACAATACATTGTAATCCATACGTAGAATGTAATTTAGCAACTTTTTCATTTATTTTATTTAATTGTGCGCCCATATGTAAATTATGGTTACCACCAAAATAAATCATATCCCAATCCGAAGGGACCAAATCTAAATATTCTTTATATTTTAATATTTCTGGGGTGAAATATACGTCATCTTCTAATAGTAATATATTCTCATAACCTTCCCTTATAGATTCTTCTAATATTTTAATGTGAGTGTTTATTAAACCCATATTTCCCAAATCTAAAAAATTATTAAGGTCCTCAACAGATAAAGACTTACCATCTACAGCTGAATAACGTTGAACGTCATTTTCCATCCCCCATTTTTTAAACTCTTCTATAGACTCATCCCATCTATCAGTTCTTCTATCTAGATTTATACAATATATCTTTTCAAAAGTATCTTTTAAATTCATTTTAGTTAAACATATTAAAGTTATTATTAGAGTTACTTAATGGTTGGTTTGTGTATAGGGGAGTTTTTTCTTTTAAATTATTTTTAGTAAGTATTCTTTCATGTAGTTCTTGTGTATTTTGATTTGCAATACTAGATACTGTACCATCACTTTCATGATGAAAATAAACAAAGAGTGCTTGAGGTATTCTCTTACCCACGTATCCTTTCTGCATCATTCTTAACCACATATCATAGTCTTCCCAACCCTTTAAATTTTCGTCATAACCATCTACCATATCAAAAGCTTCTCTACTGAACATAGAACAATTAACAATAAATGGGCCCTCTATAAGTCTTTCTTTAGACCACTCCGGTCTTTGTTCTAACCCCCTCATTTGACCTTCGTGTACTGTATCACAATATATAGGACTGTATTTTTTATCCCTTTCAATTAATTTAATGCAGCTCTCAACATATATAGGGTGTATTAAATCATCTGAATCTAAAGGTAATATGTACTCACCTTTTGAAGCTTTGATACCATTATTTCTAGCATTGGACGGTCCCCCATTTTTTTGAAAAATAACTTTGGTATTTGGTAAATTTAATTTTTTTAGTTTTAGTAGGGTAAACTCATCTGTAGAACCATCATCTATTATTATAATTTCTATATTTTTATATGTTTGACTAAATACGGACATTAAAGCTCTGTCTAATGTTTTACCATAATTGTATACCGGCATAATTATAGAAACTAACGGTTTACCATTTTTAAACTTAAGTTCTTGTTGAACTAAACTTTCCATTAAAGGTAAATCATTTTTATATTTTTCACTAAAAGTAATTCTATTTTTTTCCCACTCTTCATTAGTCATACCTATAGATAAGTGTGTTATATCTATATTAGATATGACACCAATTTTAACTTTTTTTAAGTAGTTTTGTACACAAAAATTTAAATCGTAAAAATGGAAACCCTTAACAGACTCGTCGAAACGCTCTTTAATCTTTGATTTATTAATACCAAAAAATAAACCATCAACCAATACAGCAGGTAATATATTATTACCAAATTTAGGGTTATATGTTGATAGCCACCTTTTACCTTCATGTTCATGATATACTTGACCCATCATCTCACCAGGTATCTCCCACCATTTACCAGAAGTAGGTAAATACCTACATCCTGCAACACCTAGTATTCCATAATCACTTTTGTCAAAATGTTTTAATAATTTTCTACCCCAGTTTTTAGTATCAAATTTTAGGTCGTCATGACAAAAAACTACAATATCATTTGTAGCTTTTTCTAATCCCATATTATATACTTCAGTCAAAGAATATTTACCAGGATTTTCATACGGTAAAATTTCTATTTTGTATACACCCGAACTCTTTTTAATAGATTCTACAAATTCAGGATTAATTTTTTTTGTACTAAATACTACAGATAAACTCATTTATTTATTTTTTTATACCACGATATTGTTTTTATAAGACCATCTTTAAAAGAGTGAACTTTAGACCAACCCAAAGATTTTAGTTTGTCAGCTGACATATATTGAAACGGTATTTCTAAAAAATCTTTTTCCATAACTTCATATCCACCTTCGAAATCTAATATTCTAGAAATTAATTCTACAGTTTCTCTAATTGTGACAAATTCATCATCCCCAATATTATATATTTCACCAGGAACACCAACTTCAGAGAGTAAGTGATAAGCTTCACAAACATCCTCAATAAAAATAAATTCTCTTTTAAAATCTAAAACACCAGAATATACTTGGGGTTTTTTATTATTTAATATTTTTAAAATTGTATTTGGGATTAACCTAGATAGATTCATATCTCTAGGACCATATATATTTGCACATCGGATAACATTAACATTTAAACCATAAGTTTTAAAATAAGATTGTGCAATAAGGTCTGCACATGCTTTAGAAGTTGCGTAAGGGTCATCTGGTTGTAATTTCATATCTTCAGTATATGGTAATTTATCATGTATACCATAAGATTTATCTGACGAAGCGATAACTACTTTTATTTGTTTATTTATTTTTCTAACAGATTCTAAAAGATTTACAGTACCCATAATATTACTTCTATAACAACTATATGGATTTTTATCAGCAATTTTAACTATAGATAAGGCAGCTAAATGATAGATGGTATCTATTTCATAGTCAGATACAACCCTATCCATCAATTCACCATCTAGTATGTCACCACGTATTACTGTACATTTATCTAAAACATCTTTTTGTGTTTTATTATTAATGTCTCTAACTATACCGATAACATTGTTGCCCATTTCTAATTCTTTTGCAGCTAAAGAACTACCCACAAAACCATTTATACCTGTTATTAAAATATTTTTCATAATTACTTTATTCCGGTTGAACCGAATCCTTTATCCCCTCTAGAGGTTTTTGATAATTTATTTTTATTTTGTAGGACACACCATCTACCAGAAACAACTGGTGCTACTACTGCTTGTGCAATTCTATCTCCATTATTAACGGTAAAATCTTTTTTACCTAAGTTAATTAAAATAACTTTTATTTCACCACTATAACCCCTATCTACAGTACCAGGTGTATTGAGTACGGTAATTCCATTTTTTGCGGCCAAACCACTTCTGGGTCTCACTTGAATTTCATAGTTTTCAGGTAACTCAAAGTACAAACCCGTATTAACAATACTAATTTCCCCCTTAGGTATTACGAGTGATTCTTCTAAGTCTGCTCTTAGGTCCATCCCACTATCATCTATATGTGCGTGTTTTGGGTCCTCATTATTTGATGTGTTAACAAAATTTACTTTAACTTTAACACTTTCTCTAGCTGACTCCAAAGATTGATTTTCTAATTCTTTTAATAAAGAAGAGTCTAAACCTAAAAAACGTAACATAGATTCGTCACTCATATTAGGGTCACCATTATTAACTAATTCGTCAATCTTTTTCCAAGTGTTACTTTTTTTATCCATAATATTTTGGTGTAAGTTCAGGGTGTAAGATATCTTCAAATGGAGCCTTAACTATTGAGACTACTTCTGAGTCTCTAGTATCTTCAGCTAGATAAGAAGCCAGTCTTTTATTAACTTCAAAAACAGATTCTGCCTCTACTATATATTTAAATTTTTTAACTTTTGCATTTCCTTCATTGTCTATTACTCCGGTTTCAAATGCTACTATTGCTTGATAATACATGATTTTTTAATTTTTATTTAGTTATTATGTGTCTATAAAATTGTGCTCTTTTTTCTGTTACTGTTTTTAGTGTATACTGAGGGTATACCGTTTCGTATAATTTTTCCCCTAAGTCCTCCACTAAAGAAGGGTTGTCAACCAATCGTTTAATATACTTAAACCATAATTTATGGTTTTTAGATTTAGGAATCAATAGAGAATTACCTTTAGGGTTTATACCACCTCCAGATTGAATAGCGTTAATACAGTCTACAGTGTAGGGACCGAAATCTTGACCTATGAAAGCTTTTTTATGAAACCCAGCTTCTATAACTTTAAGTTGTGACTTTACTTTATTGAATATGTGTTCTTTAAGTGGAGCCAAACTAACATCAAAAAAGTTATAGTTTGCTGCGTAAGTTGTTATAGGTTTTGTCCACACTCTTCTATATGGTGAATTTTCGTCACCAGTAATTGATTTTTTCTTAAACGATAATAATTCATTTTTATAATCACCTTCACCTATTATTTTATAGTTGTCCGTCATAAGTTGTTCGTACTTATACCATACAGATTCTTTAGGTAAAATAGGTCTCTGACTTTGTTTTTTAGTTTTTGGGTCAAAAACAGTCATTGTACCTCTCAAATCATAACCACATAAAACAATTTGAAATTTATCTTTGCTAGAACTATGTAGTCTACCGGCAACACCACTTAATATATTAAGGTCCTCAATATGAGATGAACCACCTAACCAACCTACCCTAACTTTATTTGATTCTGTAGGTTTAGGTATATATTGTTTTTCTTCGTGGTCTATAGCATTAGGAAATAAGGTTACATTATTATTAAGTTTAGAAATTTCTGACGCAAACACACTAGTTGTCGTTGTCATATACTGAGCTAATTGTATATTTTCTCTAATTTTAACATCTAGTTTTGCGTCTTTTACCATCATGTGTGCTGGATGGTCAGGTGTGGGTAACCAATAATCATCTAAATCCATCACATGTGGAATACCCCACTGAGTTAGTCTTTTTGCTACAGCTTTAGAAGCTTCATAGTCGGGACCAACACTTCTATGGTAATGAACCAAATCATATTGTTTCCAAAAATTATCATCATAATAAGGTGGGTTATATTGAATGTCCACCCAGAATTCGTCAGGATACATCTTTTGTAGATAAATGTGTGGGTCTATAGACCTAAATTTTGAAACTCCAGTCCTGTCTGAAGGTAACACTAATATTTTATATTTTTTATTATTCATGTAAAAATAATAAAATAAAAAGTTAAATATGTCAAAGGGAATTTATATAAAAGATTACTTTAAATCTTCACTAGCTGTAATTTTACCGTAAAATACCTTATTACCTACAATAAACTTGAAATTTTCTTTTTTATCGGTAGAAAATTGTTTAATACCTTGCAACTTTTCATTTAAAGTTTCCTCCATTAATTCTTTAACTGATTCTTTAATTATTGTTTTTAAATTTTTAGAAGATAGTTTTTTAGTTGTTTTTTTATTTGTAGTTAAAGGTGGTGGTTGGGGTATGGTAGTACTATTAGTACTGATTCCTTGTTTATCCATTTGTTCTTTAACACCACTAACAAAATCTTCCGATAAACCAACACTATTGTTAAATGGTACATCTGGTATCGGAGTATTAATCATAGCTTGTTTAATAGCTTCTGGTAATTTAGAACTTTTAATTTTTTCTTCAGTTAACTTAGATTTGGGTGCTAAATCTTGTTTAGCTGCAGCTAGATTAGTTTGTGGTAAAGAAGGCGTAGGGACATTTCTTACTTCACTTAATGAAGATGGTCTTGGTGTTTGAGTGTAGGAAGTTTGATTACTAACCGTTCCAGGGTTTGATTTATCCATCACCATTTTTGCTTTAAGTAGTGATTGTTGTAATGATGTCATGTCTGCCATAGTTTTAAAATTTTGAGTTGTATATCATTCTAGTCATAGAATTATCACCTACTGGATTATATAAGGGCGGTTCGTCAAAAGTCAAGAATAAACTATCGTCACCTTTGGCAGGCTTCATACTTTTAATTCTATCTACCCTAAACAACCTCCAATCAGGTAAAGGTATACCTTTTTCGTTAACCTTCAATGATGGCCCAGAAGTTTGGTATGCTCTAATAACTGGATTACCTTTTTTAGAGTAACCGTAAGCTACTGGTTGTATCATTCTAACTTGACTTCCGTTCGGTAGTTTTTCGTCGTCTAAATATCTTAATTCACAAGCATACTTATTAGTTACAGCATCTTTAATGACACTATTAGAAACTTGTTCAGTAACTAATTGTATTAAAGAATTAAGTAATTTCATCTACGCAGAAGGTGTACTAGTGCCAGCTTCGAAACCAGGACCTGAGTCAAGATTTCCAGCACTGTATTCGTTATCCCTACTATATAGGTTAGTTTTTAGGTTATTAATTCTACCGGTATTTGCTTCACCATTACCCATTATGTCTGTTCTAGTACCTATGTCGTCACCAAACACATCTAAGTATATACTGTTACCTCTACCCCTATCATCACCATTAGCTAATGCATTAGGGTGATTGGGGCTATACCCATCACTATCAGATACTGGATAAACATTTTTTGTTAACATTTGTTCTCTAAATTTAGCGGACATATTAGTTAAAGATTCACCTGGTTTTTTTTGATTATAATCTGGCATAATTATTTATTTATTTTATTAATTGTTTTATTCTGTTTATTTCTTCGTAAACAGCTCTGTTATTGTTTATATCATCACTAGTGGTTGCTACTTTAATTTTTGTAACTCTAGTGGGATTCTTACTTTTATCTTTAGTGTGGGTTTTTTTAAAAACATTCTCCTCTCCACTATTCTGTCTAATTTTTTTAGAATTATAGACATTTTTTCTTCTATCACCTAAAGCACGATTTATAAAGTCCAACATATCATCACCACCTATTATTTTGTATTCATCATCACCTAATTCATTCTCCAACTCAAACTTTATTTTTTTGGCCTGGGGGTAGGTTAAAAAACCTTTATTAGTAATATCCTTACACCTACTATACCCTTTTTCTTTTTTATTTAGGTTGGATAAATTAAGTTTAAGTTTTTCTAAAAGTTCTTTAGGTACTTTATACTTATCATTTTTTAAATCACTATTCATTATTTTTAGAATTTATAAGTGACATTAATTGTTTTATATCCATTCCCTTATCTTTACTTAACCTAAGTAATCTACCAACTAAATTATCTATTTGGGTATCCACTAAATTTTTTTTAGGTAGTTCACCATCATCACTTCTTTTTGAAAGGATGACCTCAATCATCTCTCTAGCTTTAATTTCTGATAACTTAATTAATTTTTCTCTTTCTGTTAACCTTTGGTAAGTCTCGTCATCTTCACTTTTTTTATCTAAATTTTTTGTTTTACCCATAGATTCGGCTCTTTCTTTAGCTTCACTACTTTCCATATCATGTTCGTCTTTAAAGTACTCTATTGTTTCTTTAGCATCCATATCTTTAGTTTCCTCATAACCAAGAGTCTTACTTAAATCACCTTCTTCTATAGATTCACCATAATATCTTCTAAAGTATGTACCATATCCACTTCCAGTACCCATCATACTCATACTTTGTTGTGCTGCTCTTATTGTATCATCTGTAGTTTTTTTAGGTGATATGGTTTTATTTAATTCATTACCCATAGGAATCTTACTACTTTGTAAAGTACCATCGAAGTCCACTAACTCATTAACTTCACCTTCTTCTGAATTTTCCCACTCTTCATGGGTCATTTCTGGATGAACTTTTTCACAATCATGTTCTTCTTCACCTAAAACTTCTTCTATAATAGATTTTATTTTTTTAGTGTCTGTACACTGTGCCATTTCATCTAAACATACGGCAGTAAATCTATCTTCTTTAGGTTCTATACGGAATTTAAATACCTCTGATAAATTAACAAATTTAATAGTTGGTATCTTTTTACCTTCAGATAGTTCCCTACTTAAAGACTTAAGTTCTTCTGTTACAAATTTTATAGCGTCACTTCTTTTCATGATTCTTTTATTTATAAATATCTAAACCAATCAAATAGTATTTATTATTATATGGGAACACAAAATTTAAATAATTATTATTTTAATAAGTTAGACGCCAAATTAGATTATAGTTCTTATTATGATTTATTTTTATTGGCTGATGAAAGAGATTATAACTCAGAAGTTATCTGGTCAAACCAGGTAATAGGGGCTAATGATAACTCTATATTACCTGTTATCATAGATTTAAATAACCCACAATCTTCATCACAACCAGTTACTACACCAGGCAACCAATACCCTATATTTACAGGGACACCACAAACATCAGAACCATTTACAATACAAAGTGTTATTCAGTGGTCTAGTGCTCAAACTATTTGTGATTGTGATAATATCCCCTTTAAAGATATTTGTAGTGTATTAGTGGGTGAAAGTGCAAGAAGTAATGGATTATACCATGATATTAATATTGATAATTTAAAATTGTCACCACCACAAGACTGTGTAAGAATTTTCAAAAATATACCTCCCGTAAGTAATTTTAACAAATTACATTTTGGTAAGAAATTTAAAATGAGTCAGGTAAAAGCATATGGGATGCCCCAACCACCTGGTTCTACAACTACATATTATACGGATACTTCTATCATGAATGCAATGGACTCTTCAGGTTACTATCAGGAATTAAGAGGTGGGTTCTATCAAGGGTTCTACAAATTACCAGATATAGACTATCAAGTTCTTCCAACCAGACCTAACAAAGGTTGGTCATTTAGTACATATTTGAAGATTAATACTATTGGGGATACTTTATTAGGACCCAATGACCCAGACCCAGTAGTGGGACAAAAAGGTATTCACGGTAATTGTTATAATGCCAGTGGTGTTAATTGTTTTAAAAACATTGAACCTAATCTAGTTTTTTATACAAGTAGTGCGGCTACAGCACCACCAATTAATAGTCCTTATGCACCCCCTTCAACACCAGCTTGTTTTGTAAATGGAGCAAACCATCTATTAAACTTTAGTAATATAAGTTCTATATTTGTAAATCCATCCGGTGATACAATACCTGTAATTAGTAGTGCTAGAACAGATAATACAGGATTTTTCTTTTTTAGGGGTACTAGGGAAGGTTTAACTTTTGAGTCTTACGATAACGCTTTTGGTGTGAGATTACGTGATGATATGTCTCTAGGTTATAGAGCACTTAGATGGAGTGGTTATTGTGATTGTTCAGAAGAAGCAACTACTGTAGATAGGTATGAACCTTGTGGTGAAAATTGTAGATTTGTGTGTGATTATGTGGTAGAAGAATCTTATTCGGAACCGATATGTCCGTTTATAACTAAAAGTGGTAATTGTGAAAATGTGTGGGCACAAATAGATGTGGTGTTTGAGAGAAATTACTACTTAGAAGACTGTGACCTTTTAAATGTGGGTGGTATTAATGATTTAATTATGAAACCCACAACTTATGCTAATAATTTACCATATGCATATTCAGCTAATAATCCTTGTGATACTTTTAATCCCGGTCCTTTAAATTATGAATGTACAGGAACCAGTGTCCAAAATTGGTTTAATGAAAAAAAATATAGATTAGGTACACTTAAATTTTATGTGAATGGTAGGATTGTGCATACAGTAAAAGATTATGAAGAAATAATACCTAGACATAACACAGTATATAATAGATTCGGTATGCCATACAATATTTCTTGGGGTGGGGGAGCTTTTGGTTTTAGAGAAGAAAGAAATCCAGTACCTATAACCTCAGACCCAATAGGTAGATATTTTGGTGGTTCATTTATAGGTGGTATATCACAAATGATGTATTATATAAAACCACTAACAGCCGATGAAATATATCACAATTTTCTAATAAATAGGGATAGATATTCCTTGATAGATTGTGAAGAGTGTAAAAATTGTAATAATGGTTGTATAGATTGTGACCCTTCAGGAGGACTTATGGGACCAAATGAACCTACTATAGTAATGCCGGGGACAGGTGTAGGTTTAGGTAATGACTTACCTTGTACTGAAGATTATTATATAAATAATAACTTTGCGGGTGCGTTCACTAATACCACATATATACCTGGACAAACATATGTTTATCCTTATTCAGTTGGGGATATAGTCATGTTCATGATACCTATGATTGATGGTTCCAACCAACTATCATTCTTTGAACTATTGAGTGTACCGATGGGTGGTTGGAACACCAACCCAACTAATGAAGTTGATTTCCTAGAACAATCACCAGTATATGATAGTGGTATATATTGGAATAATCTTTGTAACGGTGAATTTGGTAACTTAGTAATATTCGGGTGTATAGACCCTAACGACCCATCATATGACCCAGCCGCAAATGTTGATAACAGTATTACGATGAACGGTATAACATACTATCCTTTATGTTAAATTTTGTTGATAGTAAGATATTTATGTAAAAACAGTTAATTAATGGAATTTTTTATTAGAAAAGACTCACTAACACCAGTACTAAAAATGCAATTAGTACAAGATGGAAGAAATGATTTTATGGATTTTCACGAAAAACTTGCTAACTCTAGTATATATTTTTCCATGAAAGACATTAAAACTGGTATACCTAAATTAATAAATAAACCCGCCTCTATTGTAGCTAAACAAACTATATCTCCTAATGCACCTACGGAATATTATATTTTTTATAAGTGGACAAAAAAAGATGTAAGTAAAGAGGGTAGATTTGAAGGTCAATTTATCATATATTTTCATGATGACGGTTCAGAATTAATTGCACCAATTAGAGAAAACTTATACATTAATATTTCTGATTCTTTTGTTAAATCCCCTTGTTAATGATAGTTGATTAAATACCAAATATTTTATATATTTGGGTATCATTAATTAATTTCATTTATGTCTGAAAATACAATAGAAAAAGCAACACAAGAAGAAATCCAAGAATTTTTACTAGGTAATGACCCAGAAAAACATATAGTAGCCCTAGAATATGGGTGGAGGTCAGGTAGAATATATAAAATCAAAGAATATCCAGATAGAGGTAAGGTAGTAGAATCTGATACTTTTATACCTTTTTGTTGGGTTGGTGATTTGTCTAAAAAGAATTTTTACGGTGGAAGTAAACAAGCTCAAAAAGAAGCCATCTCCAAACACGGAATATTAATAGAAAAATTAACTTCTGGTGAAGATGAAAGGTTAATTAACGGATTAACTTATATGATTAAGACAACTAAAAGTTATAGAGATTTAGTTAGTTTTTTTAGGCAGGGTGGTTTAAATCCTTGGGATAGTGATAACCGAGATGCTATTATGATTTTACCACCTATAGAACAATATCTAATACAAAAGAAAAAAAGGTTATTTAAAGGCTTTGAAGAATATGATGACATACATAGATTTGTTTTTGACTTAGAGACAACCGCGTTAAATCCAGAAGATGGTAGAATTTTTATGGTTGGTATGAAAGATAATAGAGGGTTTGAGAGAGTTATAGAAATTGGTGATGACACCAGAGAAGAAGTAGAAGCTATATACGAATTTTTTGATACGATAGATAAACTCAAACCAACAATCATAGGTGGGTATAACTCTTCTAACTTTGACTGGAACTGGTTATTTAAAAGAGCTGAAATATTACAAATGGATACTACTAGATTTAAAACTCTAAATCCTAATGAAGGGTATAAAATTAATGACGGTGTATTAAAATTAGGTGCTGAAATAGAGGATTATAAACAAATTAAAATTTGGGGGTATAATTCATTAGACATAGCACACGCTGTAAGAAGAGCACAAACAATTAATTCTGAAATCAAAAGTTGGGGGTTAAAATATATTACACAATTTTCTAAATCTGAAAAACCTAATCGGGTATATGTTGATGGTGATAAAATTGCATCTACGTATAGAGAAAATAAAGAGTTTTATTTAAATGTTGAAAACGGTAAATATAAACCAGTTGGTGGAGAAGGTCTGTTCGATATTGATAAAAAATTCCCAAACGTCTATAAACGGGTTGGTGGTGCAGAAATTGTAGAACAATATTTAATGGACGATTTATGGGAAACAATGGAAGTAGATGGGCAATTTAATCAAGCCTCATTCCTACTAGCAAGTATGGTACCAACTTCATATGAGAGGGTATCTACAATGGGTACAGCTACTTTATGGAAAATGTTAATGTTAGCTTGGTCTTATCATAAAGGTTTAGCGGTACCAGCAAAAGATTCTAAAAGACCTTTTGTGGGTGGATTATCTAGGTTGGTTAAAACAGGGTATTCTACTAATGTATTAAAATTAGACTTTAGTTCACTATACCCCTCTATACAATTAGTTCATGATGTTTTCCCAGAATGTGACGTTACCCACGCTATGAAAGGAATGTTAAAATATTTTAGAGATACTAGAATTATGTATAAAAATTTAGCTTCAGAATATTATTCTAAGGATAAGAAAAAATCCGAATCTTTCGGGAGAAAACAACTACCAATTAAAATATTCATCAACTCAATGTTTGGTTCACTATCCGCTCCTCAGGTTTTTCCTTGGGGTGATATGAACATGGGTGAAAAAGTTACTTGTACAGCTAGACAGTATTTAAGACAAATGGTTAGGTTTTTTATGAGTAGAGGTTATGACCCTTTAGTGATGGACACAGACGGTGTTAACTTTTCTTGTCCAAAGGACGTTGAGGGTAGAGTATATATAGGTTTGGGTAAAAATGAATTAGTTAAAGAAGGTAAGGAATATAGAGGTAGTGAAGCTGATGTTGCGGAATATAATGATTTATTTATGAGAGGTGAAATGGGGTTAGATACTGATGGACAATGGCCTTCATGTATTAATGTAGCTAGAAAAAATTATGCTTTATTAATGCCTAGTGGTGTAGTAAAATTAACTGGAAATTCTATTAAATCAAAAAAAATACAAGGCTACCTTGAGGAGTTTATAGATAAAGGTTTAAGGATGCTACTAGAAGGTAAGGGTGGTGAGTTTGTAGAGTATTACTATGAGTATTTACAAAAAATATATGATAGAGATATATTATTAGCTAAAATAGCAAATAAATCAAGAGTTAAACAAACTGTAGAATCTTATAAAAAAAGATGTACACAAAGAACTAAAGCTGGTAATTTAATGGCTAGACAAGCACATATGGAGTTAGTTATTAAAGAAAATATACCTGTTTCTTTAGGTGATACAATTTATTATGTAAATAATGGAACAGCTATGTCTCATGGTGATGTACAAAGAAAAAAGAAAAAAGACGGGACTGAAGAAATAATACTTAACTCTTACTTAATATCTGAAAATGATTTAGAAAATGGTATGAAAGGTGAATATAATGTTCCAAGATATATTTCCACTTTTAATAAAAGAGTAGAACCTTTATTGGTTTGTTTTAAACGAGAGGTAAGAGATACCCTATTAAAGAAAAAACCTGAAGATAGAGAATACTATACTAAAACACAATGTGAGTTAATTAATGGTGTACCCCGAAAAGAAGCCGACCAAGACTCTCTAGAAGAAATTTTAACCTTATCTAAAGAAGAAAAAGATTATTGGTTAAAAATGAATTTAAGTGAAAATTATTTTATGGAGGAATTAGGAATTTTTGAGTCCATCTGAACTAGAAATAACCCAACAATCTAATTCTTTAACAAAAACAAATTCTACACAACTATCACCTTCTAGTTCTATAGATTCCCATTTACTATCTATTTTATTTTTGTCCGGAATAATAATACAAGAAGATAAAGACTTTATTTTTATCTTTTTATCGGTAGTAGAATTTAATTTAATCTCACATGTATCAGTAACAACCAAAAGATATTCACCATTAGTGGTGTAATTCTTATTAACTACTTTTGTAAGGTTATCCGATTCTGTCGGAGTCGCATCAGATTTTTCTAAATCTTTCATTATTCGTAGTAAAGCTACAGATAAAAGTTTATAATCAATATTATCTGGTCTTCCCTGACTATCATATATAACCAATTCTCTATAACCTAATCTATCTAATTCTTCAGCTATTAAACCAAAACCAGGAGCACCAGAATTTTTATAGGTAAAAAAGTAAGGTTTAATCTGTCTTAACATATCTCTATACCTATTAGGCTCAACTTCTACTAAATCTTTTTTATATCTTAAAGAAGAAGGTACGGCTCTTACTACGTTTCCATTTTCATCTATTGATAAAGCTAATTCCCCAGTCATAGCATTACTATCTAATAGTGTATTCCTATCTATTTGTAATGAACTACCAGTAAGATAAAAAGAACCGGTACCACCAGATAAAGGATTTATAGGTACCTGACCAATTGCTAATACCTGAGTTATTCCTGTTTGTCCTGAAAAAGATGTTATTGTTACATTACATGATGCTGAAGTTGCTGAAAAATCACCAACTATAAAGGTAGCTCCAGTAGAACAACCAAAACATGGGCAGTCCTCAGTTGGTATAAATTCTGTAGATGTTAAAACTGAAAAATCTTGGTAGAGTTGTGTAGACCCCGAAAATGTTGCGGTTGTACCAACCCTCTGTTCTAATTGTCTACTATAATCTACTTTAGTAAAAAATGCCATATTATATTGTAAATATTGTACCAGGATTCATAGGTCTAAACCCTAAAGATTTATTTAAATTTTCCGCTTCTAAAGCTTTTCTTTCTAACATTTTATCGTTTCTTAATCTTTCTAGTCTAGCCATTAGTTCTTCTATTAGTTTAGACATTTCATCTTTTGCTTCAGTTAATAAATCACTGTACTCCATTGTAAGCTCTGAATCAGGTGTTTTAAGATTACCACCAAACTTACCACGTACTCTACCCAACATTTCTTTAGCTTTAGCAAAAAAGTATCTTCTAACCCAAGTCCTTGCTGGTGAATTTAATTCGTCATAACCTATATCTTCTAATGTGACATCATTGGGTAAAAGTACTATATCTTTGTTTTTTAATAAACATTCGTTTCTATCAGCTGGACCACTATCATAATACCAATAATATACTCTATGTTGGTTACTCATAATATTACCAAAATCAAATCTACCTCCAGGAACATTGTATAAATGTAAAAATTTAGGTCCATGTACCCCACCAGCACCTGCTGTTATTCTGTATGTCATTTCACCACCAATAAGTCTATTTTTTAAATTTCTATCTTGCATTCTAAGAAGAATATCAAAAGCAGGCATTAAAAAGTAAGAACCCTGTATACCCATTTGAGCAAATCCACCTGGACCACCTAATCCCATACCACCACCAAATCCACCGAAAGCACCTAAAAATGGGTCAATAAAAGATTCATTTAGTTCTGCTCTAGTATACCACATAATTTCATTAATTTCTCTTCCTGCAGGTATTTGATAAATTTGTTGATTATTTACTAAGGTCACAAAATCTTGTTTAAGTTCATAAGGTCCTCCAGCTTGTAACCCAACTATTTTAGAATAAGCGTAGGTAAAAGAAGTCTCAAAACTTAAATCTCGTGTAAGAAAAGCATTAGTTAATGAGATAACATCTAGGTCTTGACCATACAATGAAGACCACTGATTCTCGATTAACCAGTCCTGGACATACTGTCCATAATCTAATAATGACAACTCAAGAGCCGTATCCAACATTTCATCTTCTAACTCAACCCCACGTAAGGGTGCACCTAACATGTGTCGAACTTGTGTGAATAATCTATCTCTATCTTGTGGGTTTATTGTTACTGCCATAATATATCCTTTTTATATAAATACTTGGAAGTTGGCATTAAAAAAGGCCCCATAAGGACCTTTTATAAAATACGGTTTTAAATAACTATTTTTTTTCTTTAATAACTCTCTCTACAATTCTTTTTAGTGTTGATTCACTTATCTTAACTACTCTACCTTCTTTTGAACCCTCAAAAGCATTATACATTTCTCCATGACCTTCTGACTGCTCATTTTTTTCACTTACCTTAGATTCTTTTTCTTTTTCTTTTTCCTCAATTTCCTCATCAGTTATTTTGTCGTATAGGTCTTCTATATGTCTTAAAGCGTTTTTAATTTTTTGGTTCATACTTTTAGTAACAGTAACATCTCCTATTTTTTGTCCAGTCATAACTTTATCTAAACTTTTTAAAGCGTTAAAAGCTGTCTTCATATTTTTTTTCATACCTACAGCTCCTTCAGTTAAAGTTGTTAACTGTTTTTTAAGTTGTTTTTTTGTGAATTCTTTTTTACTCATAACAATTGTTTCTATATAAATATAAGGAAATATGTGTTTTTACAAACCCAACAATATTTCACCTAAAATATCTTCTTCATTAATATTATCACCCATCACAGTATCTATAACAGATTTCTTTTTATTTACTAATTCATATATAGTTCTTTCTATTGTGTTGTCATAAATAGGATACATACAAGATACTTTTTTATCTTGACCTATTCTAAATGCACGGTCTTCACACTGAGACATGTCTGATGGGACAAAAGATAAATCATTGAATATAACAACTTCTGCAGCAGTTAGAGTAATTCCTACACCAGCAGCTTTTACATTTCCTATAAAAACTTTTACTTTATCATCATTTTGAAACCTATCTACACTTTCTTGCCTATCTTCTTTTTTCATAGTACCATTAAGAATTACAGATTCTTTTTTATATTTTTCATGTAATGTAATTAAAGGTTCTGTAAAATTAGTAAACACAATAACTTTTTTATCTTGTTGTAAACATTGGTCGATTAACTGTATGGTTTCCTTAACTTTTTCCATAGCGATAATTTGTCTCACCTTCATTAACTTGGATAGTTGTATAGATAAGCCTCTATTCCTATTTTGTCTTCTCCAATCTAAGTATTCACCCATTTCATCTTCGTATACTTTAGATTTAAGTTCCATATGTATTGGGGTTATAATTTTGTCTGGTAAATCTAAAACATCCTCTTTTAGTCGACGTAAAACTTTATCGTTGGTTTTATCACGTAATTCTTCTAAATTAGTAGCACCAAAAGTTAACCAAATTTTTCTATAACCCCTAAAAATTTGTTTTCCATCACAATACCTCCTAACATAGTGAATCCAGTTGTTAGCAACTCTTGAACCTACTAACTTTAATAAATTATAGTAGTTCATTGGACGTGATGTCATAGGAGTCCCGGATAATAACCACAACCTATCTATTTTAGATGTTAAATTATTAACCAATTTAGTTCTTTGTGCTTTACCGTTCGATACGTAGTGAGCCTCATCTATTATCACCAAATCAAACTTAGATTCTAAAATTTGTTTTTTCTTCTCTTTATCAGCTGGTAAAGAATGGAAGTTTTTAAGTATATCATAATTTATAATAATGTACTTACCCTCTGCCCATTTTTTACCTTCCACAATACCCACTTCATCATTAGTATAGTTTTCTATTTCTCGTTTCCAGTTAACCTTTAAAGAGGCCGGACAAATAATTAATATTTTTTTTGCTTTACAACTTATACTCGCCATAATAGCAGAACTAGTTTTTCCCAAACCCATATCATCAGCTAGAATGTATTTTTTATTAGAAACTAATTTTGTTATAGCTATTTCTTGATGTTTAAATGGTGGCCTATGTGAAAATTCATTAAAATCTATTTTAACATCTGGGTTAGCTCTTGGAATTATCTGGTTTTTAGGTACCCAAAAAGCACTTAGTTGGTGTGACTCTATTATCTTCCCCCAAACATGGTAAGCTTTATCAGTTTCTGTTAATAACTTCTCAATCCAAATAGATTTAGGTGGACTTTGTAAAAATTTAGTAGACATATACTCCTTAGATAAATAATCATCTATTTCCATCCATAACCTCACAACCTTAGGTTTATTATTGTAATTATTGTTAATATAATCTGATTGGGAGCGTGTTAATGTAAACGATTTACTATTAAGCATATTGTTTTTAAGACCTAAAATATAGTTATTGGCCCCACTATAATCAGCTAATGAGTTTTTAGCTTTAATCTCAGGCGGTAAATTTTCCATATATAAAAATATAATAAAAAGAGAAAAGAAAGACAAATTATATTTATAATAAAAAGGACATACTAATATGGCAAAAAAAATACCTATTACAAGAATATCCAA
>Ga0209645_1000136_pt1 | contig 37208 bp, 50 predicted proteins | sample ETNvirenome_6_30_FD_184070 | JGI IMG/M metagenome (GOLD analysis project Ga0209645, IMG submission 184070) | Marine viral communities from the Pacific Ocean - ETNP_6_30 (SPAdes) (version 2) | ecosystem: Environmental > Aquatic > Marine > Oceanic | place: Pacific Ocean | collected 2013-06-19
TACTCCTGCTTTGCTTTGAGCATTCTCTTCTTGAAGATGACACGCTCACCATACATTTTCTCCATCAATTCGGGCAAGAATCCCTTCTTGTCCTTGCGGAACATAGCACCGTTTGCACAAACAGCGTAGTCCTTGTACATCTCAAAACTTATTTGCTCCCCAAGTATTTTATCAACGCTGGCCGTGGGGTGCCGCTCATCGAGAATTGTCTCTGGTGAGATATTGTACTGCATAATAAGGTGAGGGTACAGGCTATTAAGGTCAAAGCTGACCACCCAATCATATACCCCAGGAGTTGGCTCCTTAACATACGCCCCCGCATACTTTTCATCCTTGTCAGTCTGTACTTTAGGTGGAATGACGATTCCTTTCTTCTTCAGATAGTTGTAGATGATGGTATCCCACATCCGTACCTGATAGAAGACATCATTATAGTTCACCTTGGCATCATATGCCATAGTCAGAGCAAGCTCGATCAACTTCATCTTGTCCTCAAGACGGTCTACGAGCTCCACATCGATGATGTTGTATTCTACAAACTTCTGCCAACCGTTAGTGTAGAAATCTTGGAAGGTGTCAAACTCAGAGTGGTCAAGTTTCTTCTGACCGAGTTCTACATTGGCAATATGGTCTAGACGATACGATTCTTGGTTTGTATAAGTGAATTTCTTATACAAATCAAGGTAATCTAGTTGCGTAATGCCACCAATATCATAGAAAATCTGCTTGCGACCCTTGATAAAGACCTCTTTTTGGGACACTAGACCCCAAGGAGACAGTCTCTTAGCAAGTTTTTCGCCCAGAACACGGTCAATACGCTTCGTGATGAACGGGATGTCGAACAGTTGGATGTTCCAACCAGTCACAACATCGGGAGTATTCTCCATCCACCAGTTGATGAAACTATTTAACAGGTCACGCTCATTATTGAACTGAATGTAACGAACATTGTCCTGTTTGATCTTGAATGGACCCTGACCCCAGGTAGTAATCTCTTTTGTATTGTAATCTTGGATGGTAATGAGCAGGATTTCCTGATCAGCAGACTCAACATCAGGGAATCCGTTCTCAGAACGAGTCTCAATATCGACCGTTACGAGACGAATCTTACTGACATCAAAGTCAATTTGATCTTGAGGATACTTATCAGAGATATACTGATAGATGAACCTCTCGTTACCGTAGATCTTAAAGTTTTCTACTTCACTATACTTCTTCAAAAACTCCCGACAGTCAGAGACGAATCCAGGTTTAAGTGGTTCGACATAATCACCGTCGAGAGTCTTGTAGAAGGTCTCTTTCTTAGCAGGAACAAATAATGTAGGTTTGTATTTCTCTCTAAACTGAATGTACTCACCATTTTCATAACCACGAACGAGGAACTGGTCCCCAATCATTTGTACATTAGTATAGAATTTCATTCAGAAATCAGTTCGTTGTATGCTTGCAGGATAAAAGGTTCTGGATCAATCAAAGTCAGGATACAATCGCTCTGAATTCTACACTTGTTTTGAGATGACATGTTCATCACATCCCAAGGTTTCAGACGCTCTTTGTATTCACCCTCAAAGTCGTCATCTTGAATCACAAACTCATATGGTTTAGTGATTTCACAGTCGGGTTCACCAATATCGGCACCATAGACTTCCTCTACACCACCAATGATGCACTTATAATCTTCTTTGAAGACAATCAACTTAACTTGCATCGGTAATCTCCTGGTACATTTTCTTCAGATCGGCAACAGGTTCAAACAATGTTGTCACCGAATTGGGGTTAACAATGAAAGTAGAGTCTACCGTAAGAGCCTGCCAAGTTGCAAGGGAAACTTGAGATGTATTTTCTAGGGGTTCCTCAGAACCTTCTTCCATCAGGGTCATCGTAGGTTGCAAGATGATCCGAAATGGGTTAGTGAACATATACTGACGCTGCTTATCCTCAGGATCAATCAGTTCTTTGATGTCAGCAATGACTTGTTCACCTTCAATGATTGCTACTTTAATGGACATGGGGTACTCGTTACCTCTTGATATTATAGCACAGTATTTAGATCAGGGAATCATAGTCTGGATCATTCAAAACATCGAGTGCTGCTTGGATTCGATCAATCTCATCTTGAGCAGCAGCTGCTGTCCTGTTAAGACCATATCTTTCTTTTTGCAATTCGCTTCTTTCTTCTTTCAGAGAATTGATACTAACAATTAGAGGCGAAACTTGTGCTCTAAGCGTAGCAATTTCAGAATTTAAGGCAGTTATAGCATTTTTACAGGCAGTACAATTAGCATTATCAGTGCCAGTTGGACTAACTGAGGTTACACCATCAACGCTTGTACCATATCCAGGACCCTCTAAACCATAGTAAGTACCTAGAGAAGGTCCTCCGCTGTTAGTATAAACATTCATAGATCCAATTCCAGCATTAGATGCTGTTATTGTGTTGTTAGTAACACCTCCAAAGGGATCAGTTCCACTATAACTTTCATTGCTTAGGTTCCAGGTCTTTCCTTGAAGTAAATCTTCGTTTACATTTTCTACAGATGTTGTTCCACACCCAGCAATAAACTGTCCTGTGTTTGCAATACTGACAATTTGCTGCTGTTTAATAGAGATGTCAGCAATAATTGAAAGAACTTTGTTATCAAGTCCTTGAGTTGATGGGTCAAAATTCTCTAATTTATCTCCGATAGGCTCCTTCTTTTCAGTAACAAAGTCGATAACATCACCCTTGATCTTTTTCTTGTCATCTAATTCGCCAACAAGATTCCTTGTTTGTTTGGATGCCATTGCCTATCTCTGGAAATAAAAAAGGGGGGATACCTCCCCCCGATATTTAGAACCAGTTCTTCCGTTGATGATGTTCGGGAACAATTTTCCCTAAAGTCACACTCAGAAGACCGTCTTCAAACTGCACATCCCTGACCTCTGTCTCGTCGGAGAGCGTCCAGACCCGCGTGAAGGACCTCTGTGCTAGTCCTTTATGCAGATACTTAGTCTCGGTCTCCTGGTCTTCCTTCTGCCCCTCTACGAAGAGTTTTCCTGCCTCTGTGTAGACCACAACCTCTGCCTTCTTGAACCCAGCCAGAGCGATTTCCAGTCTAGATTCTACGGCACTTACATCTACAAGGTTGTATGGGGGATAATTAGAAGTGGTTTCGTGCAGTGCAAAGATACGATCGAAATAATCATTCATACCAATGCTATTCTTAGTGATCCTGTCCAACAATTGATCCATGTTGGCAGCATGATACTTCGCTAAGTTAGTCATCTTTAGTTCTCCTTTGAAAGCGAGATTACATTGTGTGGACCCCGAAGGCATCCACATCTATTTAACCATATTAGCATTAAAAAGGGGGGTCGGTAACCCCCCAAACGGTAGCGTATTATCCGTATGTAGCGTGTCGCGCACGAAAGAGCGACGAATTATTTATACGGTTTGCTCGCCATCAAACGCTTGTTCGATCGGGGTCTTTTTAGTATTTTGCTGACCGATCATCTTCCGCTGTTCTGGATCTTCAATAAATGAAATGTCCATGGTCCGACGCCTTTGACGGTCCTGTTTAGCCATCTCCGTCTTGACATGATCTACTGATTTCAAAATTGCTTGGTAGGTTCCCGACTGAACTTTCCACTCGCCATTTTCTGCTTTAATACAGAAAGTTTCTCCGAGTTTGATCAGATGTTTGAGTTTTGCGTTGGAAACCTTTGTGGTAGGACCTTTAGCCATGATGTAGTTGGTTCAATTATGCATATTATAGCATAAAAAAAGGAGGTGTCTAACACCTCCTGAGACTTATACGGTTTCCTCACCTTCTGCCTTTGTTTTGCGACCAATGTTGTATTTGGTTTCTAGTACCCAATTACCCTTATCTTTATACGATAAAACTTTGATTTGATTGAGCGGAGCAATGTCTTGAATCTGCTCGGCATCAACGACAGTAATCAGACCCCAATCAGCAAGGAGTTGAGAGATTCTGTTGCGTCTCTGCACATCATTGACGGTCAGGTTTGCCTTCTTACCATCAAGGGCAAACAATTCCTTGAAGTGAACGATGTAATATCGCCCCTGCTTATGCAAAATATGACAGGATTGGTAGAGTTTCTTCTCTTTCCTAGAAGCTACACCAATTCTTGTCAGAGTTTCTCGCACTTTCAAGAAATCATCTGGTTCACTGAGGGATACCTCAATCATTTTCTCGGGCGACCAATCAACGGTCGGTTCAACAACGACGCTCATATCAAAGCATAAAATGTTTTTATTATTTATCCAAACTTTTTTTAACTTGAGCGAGAGAGTCCTTCAGAATATCATATGTCTTTCTATATGCCATCTTATTGATCCACCTTTTGTCCCAGAATTCGTCTAACTTACAGTCTTTGCCAGTGAAATCTTCGTAAATTCCTAGGAAAAGACTAAAGTTTTCCCACTGACTCATGGGGAAATACTGAGGAGATAGACAAACAAAGATATGATCATACATGTAATCGCCATGATCATACTCTTCAGCAAAGCAAGAGTCCCACTCAGCTCTCTTGCCAATATTTTCGCAGATGAATCTGTTTACAGGACTTCTAGTATCACATTCTTTCTTCTGGTTGTTACGAATCCATGTGAAAGATTTGAGTTTGCCCAAAGAATGTAAGTATGCTCCCCAACTTCCCTCGTCTACTTTACCAAATGCCTGAGTATAGTGATATTCTAGGAGATGCAATGCCAAGAAAGACTGATTTGAGTATTCATCAATCTCGTCTTCGAGTCTATCAATGAAACATCCTGCAAGAAAATCATCATGATGATCGATATTAACGATCTCAAGATCCTCATGATCGATCACACTATTCAAAATATAATCATGATCCAATCCAAAAGCAACAGTTACATTTGGATTTGCTGCTAGTGCTTTAGTAAATGTGTCTAGCATATAATCTAGACATTGTTGATCAATAATATTGTCTCTAGTATTGATATCTGGATACTTAGAGAAATAAGTGGACCATTTTGTGGGAGGATGCCACTCATCCCACAACTCATTATCTTCGTTAGGCCAGTTCTCTACATTAGGAAAGGCATAATCAATATCAATACTAAGGACTTTCATTTCATACCGCCAGTGTCTAGTTTCTTACGAATGTACTGAATTTGCTCTGGAGTGAGAACATGCAATGCTTGCTGTGCTTTTTCATTGCTGTACCCGTAGTATTTTTTTACCAGTTCCAGGTTGTCAATTTTCTCTTGGCGCAACCAAGGAGAGAACCGTTTCTTCTTTCTGAGACTATGTAGCATGAATTGATACTGCATATCTTTGGACAAATTTGGATGCTTGTTCATCTCATTAGCGAACAATACAGCATCGATATGCCCAGATAAGCATCGATTTACAATGTATGCTGGATATTTCTTACAAGCATCAGGATCTTCACTGAGATCTTGCTTGTTTTGATTGATAGAATTAAGCCAGTCCTTCAGTTCCATTATGTAAATACAGCAGTAACACCGACAATTGTTGCCCCAGGATTACGAGCAAGAGCAATCTCTTTGGCATGTTGATAATCGCGGGCGATCATCCTTTCTTTGAACACCTTTCCCGCGACAAATAGAGTTACTTCACAGTGCATAGTTCATCAACACAAGTTCTTTACGATCTTGCTGCTCCTTCATATAGTCACCAACAGAACGCATGGTATAAGTCAGGTCAAACTCTGCAGCATTCCAGTCTTTGAAGCGATCTCTAATAAGCTGAGTAGAATTGTAACTGACAAGAGAGTCAAATGAGTTGCAATTGCAATCGGAAGCAAACTTGTCATGATCGAATCCTTTGTGCATTGATCCTTTCTTTCCATACAAGTTATCCTTGATTTCGTATGGTGGGTCCAGATACATGAACACTTGACGCTCTGAACTTTCGTCCATCAAGTAGTCATAAGAATAGTTGGTGATAGTCCAGTTTGCGATAAGGTCCGAATATCCAGGTAACTTATCTATACCCTTAAAACTAAAATTGCTATCAGATGCTTGTTTGCTGAAAGAAGAGGACTCAGTAAGACCAGAGAATGAACACTTGTTTACAACATAGAAACTTACTGCACGGTGAAAGTTATCCGTGCCATTGTTCAAATAATCTTTTGCCTCAAGGAACAGAGACTTTGCACTGGCATGATCAATGTGACGATGCTTGAGTTGATTCAACTCATTACGCATCTCAATACCAAACAACTGAAGTTGCTGCCAGAAGTTCGTCAGAGGTTCGTACAGGTCATTAACCCATACCTTTGTATTGGGATACCTCTTAGTCCATTCAATGGCAAAGGAACCACCCCCAAGGAACGGTTCCCGAAGTTCATCATAATTTACTTCAGGAGGAAGAAACCCGAACAGTTTTTGTACTGCACGGGACTTACCTCCAGGATACCTCAACGGTGTCTTGTATGCTTTCACGAAAAGAATTCCATAACGGTCTGTTGCTTCAGAGGAAAGAAGAACTCCTGATTTGCTTGTATCAGTTTAGCATCATACTGAGCAGAAATCAAGCATCCTCTGAGATCAAAGGAAGGTCTCTTCCTCTGTTCAAATGGGCGCTCCAGTACAGGTGACTTGGACTGAATGAAATATCCATCCTTTCCAACAGGGATGAGTGAAGAGGGAATTTTCCAGATCAGTTCTCTCAGAGGAGTCACAAGAACATGATAGAAAACATCAATATCTTCAGGACCGTACTGTCTACGACCCTGAAGATACCCTGGTGCTGGATTTTTCTGTCCACTAGATTGAAAGCGGAAGTCAAACATATGGCGATAAACATTTACGCCATTACGCTTGAACATTCCCAGATCTTTCTTGTATTTGTATACAACCTTTTTGACCTGTGCTCGCTCAACTTTATTATTTTCTGTACTCTCAATCCACCAATCATTGCCTTGGTCAACCACAGGTTCGGCAAAGTTGATTTTGTTCTTGAGTAAGTGAGTAGCAACAATGTGTTCTGCTGCTTTACCCGCAAAGATTGTATCAGAATTTCTTCTGTCGAAGTCTCTATCAAATTCCTCAGGCATCAGCGGAGGCATGATAGGTTGAATGATAACCGACATGATCAGTTACCTTCAATAAAGTGCCGCATCATATTTGCGACTTCTAAAATTTCTTGTTCCGTTGGAAACTCTGGGTAGGGTCCTGCATCTTCTCCCTTTTCCGTCAGAGACTGCCAACGCAGTACGGCTTCATCATGCCGCTTAGTGACTCTCATTTCTGCGCTCTGGAAAAGTTCCCAGCGCAATTCATATGGATTGGTTGCCATGTTACCTCTATGTTTGTTTGTTTGTGTTGGTCCACTGTATGTGAACTCGTCGTTATTTATAAGGTTTTTATTTGAATTTACATTCGACCATAATCTCAGTCAAAGCAGCGAGGAGATTGATCTCCTGGTCTGCTACGAACGCGATCTGATACTGATACTTAGCAATAATAAGAACGGCGGCAGCAATAGAAGGACCTTCCATGGTGCTGTAAAGAGCATCGTAAACACGCCGAAGAAGTACACCAGGATCATTGTCCAGATTAGAAACGACCCACTTGCGAACCGCCTGAAAGTCTTTCTGCTTAAGTTTCTGAATGAGGTCATTTACTTTTACATCTCCAAAAGAAGCAAGGATAGCGGAGTCAATCTTTCCGCCTGCTGAGTAACGCTGGCACTCATTGAGTACACGACGCCAGTCAGGGAAGTGTTTGTTAACAAGTTCTACCAGGACCTTGTTATCATATTCAACACCTTCTGTATCCAAGATTTCTTGGAGACGCTTGAAGAATGCTGCTGCGATTGCAGGTTTTTGACTTCCTGTAATTCCGAATTCAACAACGGCACATCGCGAGTGGAGGGGTTCAATGATTTTATTTTTGTAGTTACAGGTAAAGATGAATCTACAGTTTCCATAAAACGCCTCAATATTAGCCCGTAGGAGGAGCTGAACATCGTGGGTGGTGTTGTCAGCTTCGTCGATAATGATGACCTTGTGCGGTGCATCTGAAGAAAGTGAGACGGTCGAAGCAAAATTCTTTGCTTGATTCCGTACAGTATCGAGAAACCGTCCTTCATCGGATCCATTGATAATAATGTAGTCACAGTTTAGTTGCTCGCAGATAGCACGAGCGATTGTAGTCTTACCACATCCTGCAGGACCTGACAGGAGCAGGTTGGGGATCTCTCCCTTGGCAAGAAACTCATTAAAGGTCTTCTTAGTATCCTCTGGCAGGATACAATCATCAATAGTCTTGGGACGATACTTTTCGACCCAGAGAAAATCACTACGCATAATCAAATCCAATCAGGTTTACGCTCGGGAATACGACGATAATTGTCCTTGACCCAAGGTTTAGATGCAATGTACCGCTTGTAAGCAGTGAATGTGTCTATTGTATCATCATACTTGAACTCGTCGGGCATTGCACGAGCAAAGTCCTTTGCATCTTTATAATCGTAGATACTACCATCAATGTGCTTAAGACGATCGTGATAGATAGTCATTGCTTGGCACATGGTCTGGAAGCACCCATGCTCCTTACCAAACCGTTTCTGATACTCGAACATCAATTCAAAACCGTGAGAGAGCATCCAAGCAAAGTTTGCTTTACTAGACGCTGCCCACACGGTGCAGGGATGGTGCCTAAACCCACCTGTGGTGCGGTAAGGAGTGCCATCTTTCTTTTTGATTGTGCCCCAGTCCCAATGGTACTTGGAGAAGATTACAGATGCCATTTGGCAGGTTTCCAAAGGCATCTTGACAATATGTTTGTCAGGTAAAACCTGAGCAGAGACCCTAGGATCAGGGTCTGTCACAAAGATGTTCATCCGAAAGAGGAATCAGGTTCCAATGCGATGTAGTAATCCAAATTATAATTGGAATTGGTGAACTTGGAAAGTAGTTTCTTGGAAATGATAACATCATAAGATCCAGGGATCAGTTTGATGTTCTCGATCTTGAAATTAAATTCAAAAGTCTTGTCAGTTTTACCGACAGTCAGAGCAAACTCATTAGAGTTGTCGTTCTTCTTGTCACGAACAACCAGAGTGATCTCCTCACCATTACCAATGGCAGCAAGATCGGGCAACTGATAGACAGAGGATGCCTTCAGCAGTTTAGCAAGATCAATGCTTTCCAGTTGGAAGCACACATCCTTGCTAGGAAGAGAAATAGGTTTCTCGGGAGGAGTAATGATAACCTCAGGATCAGCAAAGGCAAACTTAACCTTGGTGGTCTTGCCTTCACGGATGATCATGTAGGAATCATGCTTCAAGTCGATGTCGGGGTCATTCATAAGACCAACACCGTTCAGGAACTGAGGCAGGTCATAGATGCCAAAGTCCTTTTCAAAGTTTTCATCAACCTCTGCTTCTGCGAGGATGTTCTTCATCACCGAGATGGTGCGAAGTTTGGTGCCCTTCTTGACCAGAATCGACTGGTTGATAGAAGAGAAGTTCTCAAGCAGGTCGATTGTTTTATCAGAAAGTTTCATATCCACGCTCAATGGTCTCCTTGTCTAGTCCGTTAAAGTGATAAAGAAGAACAGCATAATGAATGATCTTCTTGATGTCCATTCTAGCAGATCCCTTCTTGTCGTAACGAGAGGCATACTTAAGAATGTTGCTGCGACAGAATGCTGCAGCGTCACCAACAGATTCAATCAGATCAAGGGTCTGAGTTCCGTTGGCGGAGTTGTAGTGAGCACGATAGGTGTCACTAACATAATCCTTCACTTCTTGAAGGATCTTGTCTTCATTGTATTTGTACACAGATTTATTTTTAGGTTTTTGTTTAAGATCCTCTTGAACATCTACTGGCCATACAAAACCATCAGCAGTGATTTCTACATTACCAGTTGGAGGTTCGGGAGTATATTCAAAACCTCCGTTTGCGCTTACCCAATCAAGATCACTCATGTTTAGTTCATCGTATAGTAAAGCCCATGCGTTCATTGTACCATGCCCCTAATCAAATTGCAAGTTACAGACATTGAAACTCATCGATATCCTAGTAACATCACTTTGAAAAGGATATACACAGTGCTTTAGATCTGCAGGGAATAAGAAAATTTGTCCAGTCTCTGGAACAATTTTATGACTACCAGAAAAGAAAAAACCAGGGTTTGAGTAAACAAATTCCAACATACCAACAGATGGACAATTGCCGAACTTTGGTTCCTTTGAAATTTCTTCTGGAACATCAATCATAATAACAGCACTAAGATCACCACTATGGGAGTGAAGTGGATTGAACTCATTCTTATGCTGATAATTAATCCAAGGACCGTTACCAAGATTAAATTGAATTGTGTTCAAACTTGGTGGGTGATAATGCTGTAGATGTTTTTTTTGTCTTTTAATATTTTCTTGAAGGTATTCTTTAACATGTGGGTAGATGAAATCAAAAAACTTTTTTGGATTAGCATCGGCAAGTCTTTGGTCTCTCAAATGACCTGCTAAAAGGTTACCAACATCCTCATGAGAAGTTTTAGATGCTGCCCTCAAGTAAGAAAGAAAGTCCTCTGAAATTTCACCTTGATAAATCAGAGGACCAAAGGGTTCAAGAATCATTTTCTTCAGTGTTCTGGGTAAAGTCTACATCAGCATCAACCTTGTCGTAGAGATCCAAGAAGGCACTCTTAGTTTCATCATCGAAACGATTCAGGCACACCTCAATTGCTTTCTGCTTGTCATTCCAGATAGCATAAGCACGGATGATGTGAACGAGACGACGGGTGGAGATAACCTCATCAACACCACCATCGAAGAAGGTCTTACGGATGATGTCTGCCCAGTCTACAAGACGCTGACAGAAGGCAGAGTCGTCTGCCTGTAGAGATACAGCAGTCTTGTAGATGATCTTGAACTCAGTAGCAGCGTTAGGATAACCCTGCTCAAAGGTTACAGGGAAACGCTCAAGGAATGCTTCGTTCAGCACATTGGTGCCAATGAAGCGACCATCGTCGCTACCCTTGCCCTTGGTGTTAGCAGTGGCAATGACATTGAAACCAGGAGCGGGTTTGATGTACTTGCCAATCTTTTTCAGGAAGACGCCCTTGCCCTCCAGGATCGATTGCAGACACAGGATCTTGTTAGACGCCAGGTCAATCTCATCTAGAAGCAGCACAGCTCCCCGTTCCAGAGCTTCGATGACTGGACCATTATGCCAAACAGTGTCGCCGTTAACCAAACGGAACCCACCAATAAGATCATCCTCGTCGGTTTCAATGGTAATGTTGACACGAATAAGCTCTTTATTTAGAGCAGCACATGCCTGTTCAACTGATACGGTCTTACCGTTACCAGAGAGACCAGTGATGAAGCAAGGGTAGAAGATACCAGACTTGATGATCTTCTTTACATCAGCAAAGTTGCCGAAGGGAACATAGTTAGAATCCTTTGTTGGAATCAGGTTGTGCTCAACAGCAGGCATCGAATAGTTTTGCTCAAGACGCTCTGCAACAGTCAGGTCCCAGGTGCCACGCTTGACTTTGTACTGCTCAAGTTTTTTAGTCACAGTGGGATAGGACATACCATTCATTGCACAGTATGCACGGACATCACCAGCAGTGATGTGATCGCCGTAAGTGTCACGGAGAGTATTGGTCAGTTCTTCAGTGGACAAGCGGGACATTTGATTTCCTTTGGTATGTATACATTATAGAGGAAGACCAGGGATCCGACGACCCCTGGTGGACAGTTCACTAAGCGACCAGTGCTACGAATTCATTCAGCACACGCTTGTTCATCTTCTTAGATCCAAGAGACTTCTTGAATGCATTACGAATCTGAGTCTTGGTAGCATCTACTTTCACTTCAAACTCAGTACTATTATCGAGAGCAGAATCTGCCAGTACAAAGTATGAATCATATCCAACATCTTTGATGGTGAATGTTTTTTCTTTCCGCCAAGAGATACGAGCTTTCTCTTTGGCATCATAAGAAGTAACATACTGATTCAGCATACTATTGCAACCAGTTCCAGAAGAGATAATACGGAATCCAATAACATTGATACCAGGGAAAGATGCCTTGAGATCATCCAAGAGAGTTTTAGTAAACTCACTATAGTAAGGACTCAGACGACGGATTTCACCAGTCTTACGATTACGGAGGAAAGTGTTATCAGTAATCCGACGATTACGAATATTATCTTCCTCTTCCCACTGACGACGCAACCTTACGGTACGAGAAGGAACTTGTGCCTCACCATCAGTCAGAACAACACAGTTGACTTTCTCAACACCATTCCTCTTTTTAAAATCAGGGAGGATCTCATGGAGAGAAATGATTGCCTCATTCAAAGGAGTTCCAGACAAATACAGCAGTGGAGGAGTCATTCCAAGATGATCACGGAATGAAGATGCAAGTTTCCAGATGTTCTTCATGTGCTGCTCTGCTGTAGCATTGTTGACTTTACTAGTCAGTAAGTTCAGCATAGAGAAATCATCAGCAACATGAATAGTGTCCTCTACCTTATCAATTGGATTGAGACGACATGACTTATAGTTCCACTCACTAGTGAAGGCATAGACATCATAAGGAATACCAACCTTCCTGCAGAACCAGATGAGATTGTACAGTTGCTTGAGAGTGGACATCAGGACATCTGCCATTGATCCAGACCAGTCAAGGACAAAAACTAGTCCATGATTTTTTCCCTCTGGGAGGACTGTGACTTTCTTAAAAAGGTCTTCGTTGTATTTGTAGGTATGGAGCTTGCTGCAATCAAGCACTCCAGTGCGAGAGACAGAAGCACGAGAATAAGCAGCAGCAGACTTTCTGCACTCAAACTCTTTGACGAGGTAATTGACTTCTTTTGCTGCATCTTTCTTGAACTTAAGATAATCAGTTTCTACATGTGCGATACGCTCCTTGTACCAGTGAACAACATCTTCATTCGCAAGACGATCATAGTAATCCTTCCAAGCACCTTCTGCATAGTCATGAATCTCAGTAGCAGGAATAACTACATGATTCAAACTAATCTTAGGAACACTAACATAAGCAAGGTCCAGATCTTCTGACTGTGCCATTTGCTTGAGTTTGTTCTCTAGAGATTCCGCAGTGCGGGTCTCGTTATCATCACGCTTACCCTGAGCACCACCATCCTCTTCCTTGGGAGACTCTGGGTTGTTTTGCTGCTCAGATTCTTCGCCATCGTTACCTTTGTTTTCACCATCATCACCTTCCTGAGGTGGGATAGGTTCTTTCTTATCCTGTTCAGTAGGACCACTCTGAGATGGAGTAGGAACCTGTTGTGCTTCAGGAACCTCATACTCTTGCTTGATCAGATCGTTCATAAGACGAGCTGCTTCCAGTGCATCATCAAAGGATTCTGCCTTGTCAACAGCATCAACGATACCCTGCTCAACAGCAGAGAAGTTGATTTTCACACGAGACCCAAGTTTAAAGTACAGATTGATCCTGTCAGGAAGAGAGAAGGTATCAAGATCCTCGTCAGCAAGGTCAAAGAAATCTTCATCGTGGAGATCACTGTATCCGCGATAGAAAGACTTGGAGAGACCAGCATACTTACGCTTCATCAACTTCTCAATGCGAGCATCCTCAGTGATGTTCACAAAGTTCTGGGGGACACCCCTCCACTTATCTTCCTTTGACCAGTCTCTAGGGTCTGTGAACAGGGCATGACCGACCTCGTGAGCGACCAGGAGATCGTAGACATCAATAGACCTGAACTTCCAGATAGGGAGCGTCAGCACACGACGGACCACATCAAACTGAGCAGTCTCAACAGCACGGTGCTCGATGATCAGGTTCTCGGTAGCGAGCAGTTTAGCAAGTTTACCTTTAACCTCGTGCAGCATGGTGACCTCTCTTGTATGCACCTATTATAAAACCCCTGACGGTCGTCAGAGGTCATAGTGTGCCAGATTTATAACTGTCTTAAGATTCCACTACACTCTTCTGCGACATGTAGGAGAATCCACCTTTCTTAGAAAACTCGATTACATTATTGAATTTGTCAAGCATATCTGCTTTGTGAGAAATCACAAAGGTATTTGCATCTTGAATGACAAATCTAATGATCTTGGTAAACTCGTCTGTACCAACGGTATCAAGAGAACTGTCAAATACTTCGTCTAGGATAAGGAGGTTAGTATTAGCAGAGTTCTTGAACCTGGCAACCTCTCTCCAAGCAAAGAGAAGTGCCAGGTCAATTCTCATTTTCTCCCCCTCAGAAAACGAGGAATAAGTGAACTTATCGTGGACGGGACTTTGAATGGTTTCTCCAAATTCTTCATCCAAATGAAAGTTGATATAAAAATCCATCATCTGGAGGTATCTGTTTACCTGCTTATTGATAAGAGGAAGATACTTTTTGATTATCTTCGACTTAACTCCACCATCTTTAAGAAGTGAGTAAGCGAAATCGTTGTACTTGACTTCCTCGTTCTTTTCAGCAAGTTTTCCAAATACTACTTGGAGATCATTCTTGAACCCGTCTAACTTCTCATGTTCAGAATTTCTGTCTTGTAGCTGACTGGTAAGAGTTTGAACTTCATGTTGTAAATCTCTGACCTGTCGCTGAAAACCAGCGATTCTAACATTGTTTTGAGAAATGCCATGCGTTAGTTCGGTAATCTCCTTAGTAAGGGTTTTGAAGTGACGCTCTCTATCTTCCTCTAACCTTATCGACTCCTCCAGTTTCAAGAAACCTTCTTGGAGTTCCTTTGCTTTATCTTGAGCGTCACTAATTTTATTTAGTCTAAAGTCTTCCTCAATTGACTGTGTACAAGTAGGGCATACCGTATTTTGAGAGAAAAATTTATGTTCCTTAGTAATAGTTGTTACTCTTTGTGAGATTTTGCCTTTTAGGCTACCAAGTTTACGCAGTTGCTCTGTTGCTGATTCATAACTTTGCAGTTCTTTTTCTTTCTCAGAGATCTTTTCAGAGATACTATTATTCTCTTTATCAGTCTCTAAAGCACTAGCAATTAACTTTTCAATCTTATTTTCGTTCTCGTCAATCTTATCTTTGTGGCGGTTCTCCAGGTCCTCAATGAACCCCTCTTGCATAGAGATCTTATCTTTGATGGTGTTTTTCTTTAGAGTAAGATTCTTAATTACTTCTCTAGACTGTCTGATTTCCTCCTTCAAGAGGTTATTCATGGCAGAGAAGATACGAATATCCAGCAGGTCTTCAATAACCTCTCTACGGTGTGCTTGAGTCAGTTGCATGAACGGCACAAAGTTGCTGCTACCCAGAATTACAATCTGAGTAAAAGACTTGTAGTTCAGTTTAAGGATCTGCTCCTCTACAATCTTTTGATTGGCACGATCATCTGCCTCTTTGTTTTTCATCTCACCGTCTACAATGATATCAAACACATTGGGTTTGATGCCACGACGAATCAAATAGTTGCGAGGTCCAACACTAAACTCAACCTCAACCAGACAACCCTTTTCGTTAGAGCTATTGACTAGTTGAGGTTTGTTAATCTTGCGATATGGTTTGTTGAACAAAGCAAAGCAAAGTGCATCCAACATTGTGGACTTACCAGCACCGTTAGTTCCAATCACCAAAGTTGTGGAAGACTTGTTGAGATTAATCTCAGTCCATTGGTCACCAGTTGACAGAAAGTTTTTCCATCTAATCTTCTGAAATGTTATCATCTATTGCAGGAGGAATTACGATGTCGTTGGGAGTGATCACAGAATAATTATAATTATACATCTCACACGCCTTTATTGCAAGGTCTCTGTCAATTTCAATTGTAGACATTGCAACTCCGTGGTCTTCTTCTAGTTGCTGAGCATATCTAATCGCATCATCTTCTTCTTCAAACATGAAGAGGACTTTGCTGCCATACTTATCCTTTACAGCATACGCACCCTCTTCCTTTTTATCACGCTCAGTCAACAAAAACATTACTCTACTTCACACGCTTTCGTATACAACGAACCAAACAATGTCTTGATCTTAGACTTATCAATCTCAGTTTCTGATTCTTCAATATATCTATTCAAGATAGACATAGTGTTTTCTTCTTCACTAATCTCAAGGTCTTCTCCAACTAACCACCCTTGGTTGTAATCAAAGTTCTCAATGACTTTTAGTTCCTCTACACCAACCGTGTAAAGTTTGTCAATGAATTTTTCAAAATCTTTGGGGTTTGACTTCTTACGAACAATGATCTTTACAATCTTACCAGCATATTCTGTAGCATTGAACATCTGATGAGGAGTATCCTCATAATAGATGTTATGGAACATATGATTAGGATTGTCAACAGAAGTCAGATCATATGTCTCTGTATCAAAGATGTGAAATCCTCTAGGATCATTTACATCATTCCAATACAGTTCATAAGGATTGCCAAGATAAAAGATTTGACCGTCGTTACTACGGGTATGATAATGACCAGTAAACACACGATCAAACTTTCTTAAATACTCTGCCTCATAACCACGATCTTGAGTGAATCCGCGATAAGCAGCAAACCCATTCAATTCAAGGTGACCAACAGCAACCTTTGCCTTACTCTTCTTGATCATCTTCATGGTCTGCTCTTCATTCTCTTTGTTAATCCAAGAGATAAAAGCAAACTTTGTTCCACCAATCACATGCTCAGCATAGTCAGTGATAGGGATGATATTATCATACTCTCGTAAGAGTAAGTCAATTGTATTGATTGAGTTATTGTTTTTGTAATAGGCAGTGTGATTACCCACGACAGTATACACAGTGACTCCCATATCGCGGAGACGATCATAGTAATTCTCTTTAGCCCATTTGAGAGACCAGAGATCAATGCTTCTACGATTGTCGAAAGTGTCACCCATATCGATAACACTTGTGATACCCTCAGCAAGAAGCGTAGGAAAAAAAGTCCCATCGTAAAACTTTTTAAAGTAATCATGGAAGAGCTTACTGCCCTTCCTGGCACCGAAATGTTGATCAGTGATTATCGCGATTTTCATTCTTTTTTTCTAGTTCACGAAGTCTTTTGCGCCAGTAACCCCTATCAGAGTCATCACGGCATGGATTGGACTGTTCTACTTGTTTACTGAGGCGTTCTTGATCAGTCATCGAGATGTCCTGTATTGGATGTTGTCTTTGATCGTATTGTAGTCACTTGCTTGACCGTTTGCACCGTCTTCTACGACCATCACTTGATCATAACCAGTTCTTTCAATGATCTTGGTTTTGATTTCAAGTTGCTTCTTTTCCTTTTGGATCCGACGCAGGAAAGCATAATAGATGATTTGAGTAAAATATGCAAACGGGTTGTTAGATTTCTCAGGATCAAAGTTATGTATATACTGAACGCAGTTCTCAATTCCATCACCGATCATATCTTCTCGGAACATGTAGTTCACGAAGTTTGGTTTGTATGACAAGTGAGTTGCAATCTTAAGAAAACAATCGCCAAGATAGTTGCTGATTGGTGGGGGAGGGTCACCATTCTCCTTCGCCCGCTTTACCTTGATGCGGTAATCAATCATCGCATCGAGCAGTTCTTTGTTGTTTACATAATGCTCGGACCTTTTCTTAGGCATATATCTTTAAGTTCCTGTGAACATTATAGCACAGCTTGACAACATGGCAAACTATGAGTAGAATAACTTTGTCGAAGTTCAGAAGCAATATAGCTAGCTTTATTCTTTATACATGAGTAGCAATCCCTGCTTTGGGATCTACTTCTAATTGGAAAAGTTCTTCAAGTTTTTTCTTAGCAGTGTTTACTGTACCAAGATATCCCATCTTTTCAGATGGTTTGACTTTGCCATTACTATTACTAGTAGATCTAAACCCGTTTGCCCGATCTTCTGCAGCATCTAACAGGTAGTTGGTATAGTATTCAACCATCTCATGATCATGCTCAACTTCAGTCATTGTAATAATTTTACTTTTGTCAATGAAGTAGAACTGATCTTTAGGAACTTGCATCCAAGGTTCAATTCTTAAATAAGATCCTCTAGGTCCATGGACCGATTCAATACAAACTGGATCTTGAATAATCAGAGTGTCTTCTTCTGAAGAAGTGATTGCAAATATTTCCTCACCCGATACTAGTTTAATGCTTGCGTAGAAGTCATCGTTCATTTTTTTTCCTCAGGTTGATAGTTACCATATCATAATTAAATTTCTCTTCGTTGTAGATTTTAATTCGTTCGATGAGATGATTTAAAGTGTAATTTCGTTTGGAGCGGAAAGTACAATCATCTGCAATGTCATATAATGTTGCACTAAACTTGTTCGTACCTTTCCGAAGTACCCTGCCAATCGACTGGAGGTTGCGAATTCTTGATTTAGATGGTGAAGCGAAAATTACATTATGTAAGTTTTTGATGTTGATACCCGTAGAGAATGTGCCGTAAGAGGCAACGATTATAGAATTTTTTTCATTCTCAATGATGGAACGGGCTAGTTCTCTATCCTCAACATCAACCCCTCCATGAATAAAGAAGACTTTGCGATCTTCTCCAATGTTTTTATTTATCAATTCAAAAAGTACCTTCCCATGGTCTTCTACTCTTGAGAATAAAACCAAGGTATTACCTTTTAAATCTATGGAAAGATTTTTGATGAAGTTGTTTCTTTGTTCATGCTTTATCAAGTAATCAATCTCTTCTTGATAAGAATCAAATACCCTTTCATCATGTTTGAGAAGCAATATCTTAGCGTTTAACTTTGCCAAATATCCCTTACTCATCAATTCTTCTGTCCGAATCAATTTGTAAGATGGTCCAAACAGTCCTTCTAATACCCACTTATGTGTTTGCGTGCCGTCTAGCGTGCCCGTAAAACCAAAACGATATTTTGCTTGGTGTAATTTTGTCATAATCTGAGTAAGAGACTTTGCTTTAAACAAGTGTGCCTCATCACCAATCACGACATTGAATCTTTCAAAGTAACTTTTCTCTAGTTTATAGATAGATTGCCAGGTTGTAATCACTACAGGTGCTTTTGCCTCGCGTTCTCTACCAGCATAGATTTTGTGGCAGTATGAAGAAGCATCCCATCCATATTCCTCAAAGTCCTTATGCATCTGCTCTACCAGAGATGTCGTTGGAACAACTAGGAGGATATTTTGTTTGCGCTCTGTATAGTACCTCACGATTGAGTAAATCATCAAAGATTTGCCAGAGGCTGTTGGGCTTATCACTAACCTTCTATTGTGTCTTAGAGCACCGTATACTCCCTCTATTTGATAATCACGAGGTTGACGATTGCAAATAGATCGCATATAATCTCTAACTCCCTCGCGAGAGATGAATTCATTCTCCTCATAAGGAGTTCCATAAAACTTGTTATCTGCAAACTCATATTCATATCCATGTCTATTGCAAAAGGATACTAGTTTGTCAAGTAGTCCGACATATAATTCTCTAGTGTGTGTAGAAAACAAACGAATTTTTCCATCCCAGTATCTTCTACGATACTGATTCATATACTTTGCACCTTCGATATCAAAAGAGAAGTGGTCTGACAACTCTTGATAAACATGGGGCTCAGACTCTACTTTCAAAAAGACTTCGTTCTTCTTTGAAATAATAAGCTTGCTCATACTCACCCCGCACGGAAGTTATGCCAATCGATTATATTCTTGATTAGATATCCTCTGTTGCTTACCTGTTTGATAATATCTTCCAGGTATACCAACATGACATCATAGTATTTAATTTTTAATGTTGCTGTTTGGACTTTTTCGTCTGCTGCCATATATCTCTGGACAGCATCCTTCTCCCGAACTTTATATGGAAAAGGATTCTCCACATAAACTTCTGGATCTGCTTTGCCTGTGTAATACAGATGACGCTCTAACTTAACCTTGTTCTCTACTGATGTTGCTCTCTCCCTCAGTAGTTTGATGTTATTGTAGATGTCAAAATATTTTGCATGTAACGACGGAATCTTTGCTGCTTCGTCGTGTAAGTTGTCTTGATCAATCTGTGAGTCTTTCTCCCACATACTTTGTATAGTTTCAAGATCCATAAATTAAGTCGCAACTTCAATCGTATAGAACAGATACTTAAATGTCACTGTTGCTGTAAAGTATGTATAATCGTTGTCGGTCGCTGTAAATTCAAGGGAACTCAGTGATACTGGATAGAGATCTCTGAACTTTACGCGAGCACTTACATTGAAATTGCTGTTAAGAATAGCAAGAGTTCCATCAGAGTATTGTTCTTTCTGGTCCTTACTACCATCTGGTTTTGTAATTAGATCCTGAAACTCAGAAACACTTTCTGGATACCCAAGACCATAGATCCAGTTATGAATTTCTAAGTAGTTCTCTAAGTTTTCATCTACGATAAACTGGAGAGTCAGATCTTCAAATCTGATGTTGTCTCCAGGAAGATCAATTGCTTTGAGATAGTTGCCAACCTGAATATTCCCTAATTCGATACCAGGAATTCTTGCACTGTTGGAGAAAAAATCTACCTTCGGCGTCTTTACTATATTAAATTTAAAGCCAACAGGAGACAAGTAATTCTTGTTCTCAATCTGCTTTCCAAGAAAAGACATTTTTATTTGTATTTATCACAAAAAAAGAGACCCTTGCGGGTCTCCATATATACTTCCTTCACACGGAACTTATATTATATCACATTAGTATCCTCCTGCATACGCGCTTGCATTCGGATTGATTAAGGGAATCGCATTCAATTAGACACTCATAGTAGTCATTTAGTTTTTGCTGCTCCAAAGCAAGGTCATCGATAGTATCCTCAAAATGACGCCACTCGTCTAATTGCGAGCGGGATAATAGATTGTGCATTGTCACTCTCCATTATGGAACAATAATGTAGAAGTTGACTTTTACTTCATTGGAATTTTCTCAATTCTGTATTATATAGTACAGTTTGTGTTAGTTCACTAACATTCATTGCTTTTTTACATACCCGTTACATAAAGACAAAAAAAGAGACCCTTTCGGGTCTCAGTGTTAAGTATGTGAAATATAAATCACATGAGGTTCTTAACAACAGTACGCTGATAGTAGCGGTTGCTGTTGGAGGTGATACGACCCAGACCTTGAGCGGTGCCTTCAGCATAGGGGTTGGAGACAAGACCGTAGCGGGTCTTGAAGCCAATCTTGGGCTGGAAGGTGCCATCGTTGACGGCACGAACCATCTGCAGGGGAACATAGGGGCAGTAGAAGAGACCAGCGTCATAGGGGCTGGTGCCCTTGTAACCGACAACATAGTACTGGTTAGCAGCACTGTTGGCAGAGAAGGGATCGATGTAGACTCTGTACTTACCGTTGATAGTACCAGCGAAGGTATTACCAGTGTCGTCAACTTGCAGGTTGGCGTTCAGGGCAGGGGTGTAATCGAGTACACCAGCCATGGTCAGAGCGGAGGCGACATCAGCAGAAGTCATGATGATGTTGCCCTTCCCTCTACGAGTTCTTTGGGCGATGCGGTTTGCATCTCTCTCGATGTTGAACAGGAGACCCTTGAACTTCTCAACGCTCCAGCGACCGTTGGAGTCAACATCCAGGTCGAAGAAACCAGCGTTAGCAACATTGACCTGCGAACCAGCTTCAGCAGTCTTGTAGATGGTACGGATAACCTCGCGGTTGATCTCAGCAAGGATCTCGCTGGACAGGATGTTAGCGAGTTCTGCTTCAGCGTTCAGACCGTGGATAGCGCGGAGGTCCTGAGCCAGCTCCATGCTGTACTCAGCTTTCAGAGCACGGGACTTAGCGGTAACGGTGACCTTCTCGATCGAGAATGCCATCTCGTTGAAGTCACCATTGCTGCCGTCACCGAGAGCCTCGGAGTCGCCAGTTGCCATGCCTTGACCAACGCTGTACTGAGCTTGAACAGCGTCAGAAGCAGCGCCTTCGAGGATAGCGGGGTTGGTGCCACGCTGGGTGCCAGTAGAACCGAAACCAACAGTGCCGTCATCATCGGTAGCGTCGGTGTAATCACCTTGGGTTGCTTGACCGATGTTGGTGCCTGCCTTGTTCGCAGAGAATGCGGAATCGGGCTCGTTGAAGAATGCCTCGGTGCCAGACTGGTTGGTGTAGCGGGAGCGCATTGCGAAGATCAGTCCAGTAGGACCGTTCATCGGTTGAACGCCAGCCAGTTCATAAGCAACCAGATTCGGCATAGAGCGACGAATCAGGGAGATCAGAACGGGATCGAAACCAGCGGTAGGACCAGCATCAGCAGAACCAGCGCCGAAAGCACCAGAAGCACCTACAGCGTTGCCACTGTTAGTAGGAGCAGCTTCGTTCAGCATACCAGTGCCGCTTTCAAAAGCAGCCTGCTCACGCAGGAAACGCTCTTGGTTCTCAAGAAGAACAGCGGTAGTAGCACGACGGTGGGAATCTTTAATAGCATCAACGCCTTCGGCGTCGAGCAATGGAGCCCACTTCTCCATTAATTGTTGTTGATTGTACATTTTGGGGGGTAGTGTCTAATTTGGGACTAGTTTACTTCATACCAAGGGCTTTCAAATACTGGGTCATCGAAGCAGATGCCTCAACACCAGTCTCTGAGGTTACGCCCTCAGATAGTGTTTCCACTTTGTTGGAAGAAGGTTTTTGCTCACTGGGGAAATACGATTCCTTCAGTGTAACCAGCTTCTCACGATAAGAGTCTTCACCCTCAAACTCAACACCTTCAGACAATGCTTGCAGTTTCTCTTTTTGTGTTACAGCAAGACCCTCGGTTACTTCACGGAAAATTCCATCAGCTGTAGTTTCGCCAAGGCGCTTGTTAAGAGAAATGTTAGCTTCAATCTGCTCGTTAAGTCTGCCTTCCATTTCATCAAGTTTGGAGACCATGCTCTCCAGAACATCATATTTCTCGTCAGGGATGTGTACATAATGATCTTCAAAAAGACCTTTCATTCCTTGCAGGAACGATTCGGTCATTTCGGTCTTCAGACCGTGCTCAACTTCGATCTTGTTCTCGGAGACCCACTCTTCAGAAACATACTCAAGGTATGCATCGACGCGCTCTACGAGTTCCGACTTAACGGTCTCAAGATCTTCGGTGATTTTTGCTTCGTACTCAGCAGCCATTGCTTCTTGAACTTCAGTTACCTTAGCGGTAACAGCAGCCTCGAAGATTGTGCGTGCTTTGGACTGGAATTCTTCGGAGAGTTCTTCACCACCGAAAAGGGCAGCAAGATCTTCTTCGATGTCAACAGCAGGTGCTTCAGTCTCTTCGACTTCTTGCTCAGCAACAATTTCCTGAGTCTCTTCGACTTCAGGCTCGTCGCCTTGCTTCAGTACCTCGGTGCCGATGGACTGCATAGGTTCTGCACCTTTTGCGCCACGGTTGACAACATCTCTTACAGTTTTGACTTTGGGTTCTGCGAGTTTCGCGGAATCATTGTCGGGCTTGTAGTTCTCGGGGGTAGGACCACCAAGATCTTCTACAGAAGCCAGACCAGTTCCAGGATCGGCAAGCTTAGGCATAGCCTCAGCGCCTTTCGCACCCCTTGTTACAGGATTTTCCATTTCTTGTAATTCCTTAGCGGACATTGGTGAACTCTCCGATTAGATCGTTGATATAATCTATATTTATTTATAAATTAGAGACTTGAAAGGAACTTGTTGAACAGTGCCAACTTGTTCTCCTCAAGAGCTCTTTGGTCTACAAGGGTATTAATTTGCTTGTAAGTTTTTTCCACGAGTCGCTCGCGGACGATACCTCCGTCCATAACCCAATCTTTTCCTTCCATGATACCTTCAACGAAAGCATCAGGTGCGGAAGGATCGGCAACGATATCAGCAGCAGTGGCAAGCATAAAATCAGGAGAGACGATTTTAACGCCGTTTTCATTCACTGCGAGAGTGCCGAGACCACGAGAAGAAACTCCCAACTTAACACCTTCATCGATAAGATTTTGTGCAATCTTACCCATGGGGGTGTTGAGAAGTTTTGCCTTACCGATAAAATTAGTTCCCTCTTCTCTGAGAGAAGTAATTTTATGAGAGACACGATCCAGGTTAAGAGTAGGTCCTTCGGGGTGACCGAGTTCACCGAGAGCTCTGCCTTTGTTGACAAAACTTTCGTTGTAACGAGCTACTTCTTTACGAAGAGTCTCCATAGGATACATCCGACCATTTCGGTTTTTGATGTCACCTTGCAGGAATACACCTTCGATAAACATCGACTTCTTACCGTTGCGTTCTTCAACGATAAGTTCGACCTGTTCGATTTCTTCTGTGATCAGTTTCATTTGATTAGCCTGTAAATCCTACTTTGGAACCCTTTACACCAGCGTTAGCGGCAAACACGCATTGAGTTGGTTGCTTCTCAAGAAATTCAACACTACCTGCAGGCATAGTAAAAGAACCTACAGTGTCTCCACTTCTAGTTTCAACAAGTGTCACTAAATGAGCACTCGTGTGAGTGTTGACCAAACGGACAACAGTAGCCTCACTAAAACTAACAGCAGTACCAGTTGTTGTGGGCAGAGCTGCCTCTGCACCTTTTAGTAATGTTCTTGCCATTATTCTGGGTCCTGAGTTTCTTGGTCAGATGCACCAAAGAGACTTGCAGCAGCATCAGGACGCAATGCGTCTACTTTTGTTGCAGCTCTCTGATAAAGAAGGTCCTTAATCTGGTCACTGATATCCACGGCAGACGAATCCGTCGCAATCATATTAACTAGTTCTTCCATTGATATAAATCAGAGGTATAAACTTATTTATCAGATCTCTCCGCCAGACGGATTTTCTTGCGCTTTTTGTGGATTAGGTGCAGGTGGTAATGCAGCAGGATCTTCTTGACCTTCAATTTGACCTTGCTCAGGTCCACCTGCCATTGCACCCTGTTCCAACTCAAGCATTTGTTGGTTTGGATCTGGGAGGATACCCTTTGCAATTTCTTCTTCAATCTGTTGATCAATCTCAACGATTTCTTGATCTCTCTGACGCAGAACTTGACGGCGAATATACTCAGTCGAATAGTACCGACCAGCATAAGGTTCGATCATCGCAAGCATGTTGAGACGACCTTCCATCAGTTCTTTATCTTTGAGTTCCGCAAAGTGGTTATCATATAAGAAGTCGAACTGAATGTGCTCGGACATTGTTTCCCAATCTTGGGGAGTAACAACATTCTTCAGAAGAAGTTGTGTCTTCAGAAGATCCAAGAACATTGCAGCAAAACGCTTACGCAGACGACCAACAAACTTACTAAATTTGAGTTCGTCGCGTAAGATTTCAGAAGATCTACCTAGGTTGAATCCATCGCCAGAGCCTGCGATTCTGGATTCGGGCACTGCTAGGGATCTATAGAGTTTTTTCTGGAAGTACTCAATGTCTGCCAGTTCTCCGAGGTTCTGCCCGCCAGGAAGGGTAGTGATTTCTGTACCGCGCCCTCCCTCGCGGCGTGGAAGCCAGAAGTCTTCCAACATACTCATCATCTTTTTGTCATCACGGATCTCGCCACTGTTGGAATCGTATACCAACTTGTTACGATATCTCATCATGACTTCACGAAGGTATTGCTCTGCCTTTACCTTCGGAAGATTACCAACATCAATGTAGAAAATACGACGCTCAGGTGCGCGAGACAATCTGTAGATGACCAGAGAGTCTTCAATCATACGAAGTTGATTGAGTGACTTAATTGCTTTGTGCAAATAAGATAGACCTGTGCCTTTATTTCTATCAACAAGACCAGAGGTGCAATATGTGATGGAATCTTTTGCCATCTTCACACCCTTCATTGCAGTGCCACCACCAGGGGCAGCAATGTTTGTTGGGTATTGAGGTTTCGGAGTATACATGAAGTATTCTTCGATCTCAGGGAAATAAACTTTCTGTTCTTCCCGAATACTTCCTTGATTAAACAAGTCCTTGCGATCATCTTTCTTCTTCTCTTTACGCACATAGCGCATTTTGAGAGGATCAATGTATCTAAGTTCTTGCAAACCCTCTTGGGGGTTTTGGATATCAATTACTTTGTTATAGTAAAGTCTACCATCAACATACCAATTCCTGAAAATCTCGTGAGACTTTACATCAAAATCTAAAAGATCTTTAATATGTTTAAATTCTTTGCGGATAATATTTTTAATACCATCACTTGCATTGAGGTTTTCCAGATCAATTTCTACTGGAGAGTCATTTTGATCTGAAACGATAGCTTCATTGACAACATCTTCGATGGCATTGTCCACTTCTGGGTGGAGTGCCATCTCCCTATATCTTCTAATGAGTTCATGCTCAGTTTTGTAGATACCTTCAATATCTACAACTTGACTAGAAAAACCACCCTGAATATAATAATCAGCCCCACCCTCACCAGTGGTGGGGATAGGACTGACTACACCCTTGGGCGTCTTTTCATTATCTTCAATAGAAAATCCGAAGAGTTTCGACATTTTAAATAGGGTGTCTTTGATATCAAAGACTATTTATCAAGCGACATCTCCGCCATTTCCAGCAGCTTCCCACCATTGTACTTGGAGAGTAACAGTAAACTCTTCAGTACCATCTGCTTGATCGTAAGAAAGATCTTGCTGAGAGATGTTTGTGGGGAATACGCTGTAGAACTTGTAGGTTCTCAGAATAGGAAGGTTAGCGTCAGACTCCTGGGAATTAGGAGCAACAGCAGATCTGCCAAGTTGATAAACATAGGCATCTCTGGTGTAATCCTCGGGGTTGGTATTACCAGCACCATCAGATACTTTGACTACAGAGTTCATCCATCTCTCGAAAGAGGAACGGATAGCGAAGTCAGTGTCGTTGATTACGGTGATAGTCCACTCATCGAATGTTCTGTCACCAGCGATCTTCAGGGTGCGACCTCTGAAAGGAACACTGATAGGAGCAATGTTCGATGCAGGAAGTGCAGCTGCCTTGACAAGGAATCTTGCCTTAGCATCAAGATCACTAACAGAGTCATCTACGACTCCATCGGGGAAAGCAAGAACAACCTCAAAGAGGTTAGGTCTTGCAATACCGCCAGACAGGCGGGACTTAAACTTGTCAATCGTCCTGTCTGCGGTCTTTGGGGGATTTTGTTGGTTGATAGCCATTAGTTGGGTTCTCCGTTGAGTTTATTATTAAGGCGATCAAACTCGACCAATAACTTCTTCAAAACTGACGCCCGTGCGTGTAGCAACGAAGGTCAGACCGATGAAGTTAATCGACCTAGCAGGTTTGATAAAGATGTCAGCAACGAATTCGTTGTTGTCAATCACCGCAGCGGTGTTGTTTGTCTCGTCGCAAACTACGACGAAATCGGTGATACCTCTCTTCGATTGTACATCGCGGAGGAACGGTTCAACAATGTTCAGGAAGTTGAGTCTTGTGATCTCATCGTTGAACTCAAAGAGTTGATCTCTTGCAGCAGCAGAAATTGCTTTCTCCAAGTAGATGAACAGACGACGAACATTGATTCTGTCGAAGGCAGATGCCTTACCCAGAGCAGTCTTATCACCGAAGAGTACAATACCAGCACCTGCGGAGAAGATTACGGGGTTGACTCTTGCAGAGTACAACTTATCTCTTTCTGCTTGTGAGGGGTTGTATGCCAGTTTAACTGCGTTGAGGATTGCGCCTCTAGTTGTACCACCTGGCGAGAACCAGGGGAAGTTGTTGATGTCATTTCTAGCACAAACGCCAGCAATGTCACCATTCAAAGGAACATAACGGAATGCTTTACTGAAGCGGTCGTACATGTACTTGTAACCGCTGTCAAGGATTGCATAAGAAGAAGAGGTTACCGACGAATAGAAAGCAGTAATTGATGAGGTAACCGTATCAGAGTTGAGAGTGAGATCCTCACCATCACCTGATGTTGCAAGGAATGCCTGTCTAAACGGCGAGATGCAAGCAACACAATCTTTTCTCAGTTCTGCAACTGCGATAAGTTTGTTTGCGAGTGCTTGTGATTGCTCTCTACCGTGAGCAGCAGAACCCATGATCAGGAAGTCCAGTTCGTAAGCATCCTTGTTAGCAAGGAGATCGTAACCACTAGACAGATCACCAACGCTTACTTTCAGTGCATCGGTAGCATCAATAGTAGCTGCACCACCATAGTTCAGACCACCAGCAAAGGACCACTGATAGTTACCAATAGCAGCGAAGGAAACATCCTCAGCGTCTTGATCCCACGCAATATCCGTCTTAGGATCAAAGTCTGCATCCAGGTCTACTGCTACTGTACCTGCAGGAGCACCACCACCATAAGCATAGGTGCTAGCAACTTCCATCAGTTTACGCCAGTAAGAGGCGGAACCTGCAGAATAGACAGCATCTTTTGCCTTGGAAGCAGAGATATACTTCTCAAGAAGTGTTCCAGCATTGCCAGTAATTTTACCAGCATCGTCAATGAGGGCAACATGGACCTCATCGTTTCTTGCGTTTCTTGCGGCAGCGTAGGAAGATGTTCCAGGTCTATCAGCAAGAGAGTTCCAAGCGATGGTAGAACCATTGCTCAGGGAAATTGTTTGGTTGTCGAACCAGTCAGTTGCTCCAGTGTAAGCAACAACACCAGTGTATGCTTGAGCAGCAACATAGCGAGCATCACCAGCAGTGATACCAGCGCCAGTCAGAGCAGTGAGGAAAGCAGTTTGTGTGAAACTAGAACCGTAAGAAACAGTGCTTGCTTCCCAACCATATCTACCAGTTTCAGTACCGATGGTAGACTGAACATGGATGCTGAAGTCGCCACTGTTCTGGAACTCATAAACACCGCCAGGAGTGTAATCAACAGCGGTCTCAGTACCAGCAGCACTGACATGAGATACAACCTTAACAGATACTTGACCGTTACCAACTTCGGAGATTACACCTTTCAGGTAACCATCGAGCAGTGAAGTAGAACCAGCGCCAGCAACAACTGTTCCAGCAGGAACTGCCTGAGTAACGCCAAGACCTACGGTGAGGTCAAGACCAGAAACACCGAGCTCGTAACCAGTAACAGCAGCAAGACCACCATCAGCAGTAGAGGAGAAACCGAGAACTGCAGTGGTATCGATGCCAGTGATGATTTGATCAGCACGACCATCGAGGATGGCAAGTTTGATTCCGTTTGCCCAGGTTCCAGGATCTCTAGCAGCAACAACTACATTAGAGATTGTGTTTTCGGCATATCCTTTGTTGACATAATCGTCAACACTCTTAATAGTAACGCTGCTTGCCATTCCGACAAAAGCGTTTTTGAGACCAGAATCGTTAGATCTGACTACACGGAGAACACCGCCGTATGACAGATAAGACGAAGCAGTCAACCAATATTCGTAGTGGTTGTTATCTTTGTATGGTGCGCCGAAGGTCTCAAGGAGATCCGCTTCGGTTTCGATAAGTGTGGGTTTCTCTACTGGACCTCTAGCAAAGGGAGCAACCAGACCACCAGCCTTGGTAGAAGTAGGATCTACTCTACCTTGCGTAAGGTCAACTTCCTTGACTACAATTCCAGGAGATGCTAAGTTGAGCGGCATCTTTAACTCCCAATAGAATCCAAAATTGTCTACTAATATTTAGAGTTTAGACCTTTTTGAGCGGGGAAACAATGCATGAACAATTCACCAATCTGGATATTCCCACTTATCTGACACCTTATTTGTCATCCTACTTATAGTTACTCTTTTCTTAGTACACTCCTTACACTCATACGAATATGATGATGGTCCATCTCCTTTTCTAGTCTTATAGAAGTCTGAGGTAAGTTCTTTTGTCTTGCGACAAACTCTACACATCCTTTCTGTGAAGACGAAATGCTCTAGATCAAACTCATCACCCAAGTCCATCAATAGTACTCCCACATATATGACATGTCTCCATAAGTTGCAGTTGCTTCTTTATCGACAGTCCACTTTGCACCTTCGCTATCTACGAAACCTTCGTCATCTAAACCATCAGAGATAAATCCAAATGGTGCCATATCTTGTTCAATCTGTTCTTTCTGATCCTCGTAAATTCTTTTACGAACATCATTGTCCGTCATCTCTCGGAAATAATCTTGTGCAACCAACCAGGCAAAGATAACGAGACACATAGCAAGGTCATCGTGACATCCATCTTCTGCTTCCCACGATTGTTTCTTTTGAACAAATGTCGTCAGTTCTGCAATGATATCATAATCACTAGTGACTAGTTTATCTTCCTCTACAAGTGCCTTAAGGTTAGAGCATCCTGTCTTCTTGACAGCAGCAGTCATCCTCACACCCATCTGAGTTTTCTTGCCACTAAATCCTGTACCAACTTGTTGACCTGCTCTGCCTCGCATAGCACACATCAACATATTTTCGTATTCTAGATCGTATTGTAAAATTGTCGCAACCTGTTCACCAATATCATTGACCTCAACTAATACATAGGCTTGGTTATATGCATTCGCCATTTCCAAAATAATATTTGGAAACAGCATTGGTTTAATTTCATTATTCTTATATCTTGCTACCGTCTTGTACGGGAACTCCGAAATATCAAAAATAACAAAGGCAGAGTAATCATGGTCTATGCCACGCGCCGTGTCAACAGTTATAATATAGTCACGATCCTTCTTTGGTTCTTCATATACCACGAGTCCCTTTCCATTGTTTTGTATTGGATCATCAAAAACAAGATTGCGTAACTTAGCAACACTGATTAGAGTATCGACAGATCCAAGGAATTCGCACTCGAACTCAACCTTGAACTGCTGCTCAGATGTGTTGGCAATAGTCTGTGCTTTCCATTCAGCATCCCTACCAGGGACCTCGGACCAGTGAACTTCTGTGGCGGTATATTCGTTCTTTCCTCTTTGTGCGTCGTGCCAATATCTATAGAAATGGTTCATGCCGTGAGGCGTTGAAACCATAATTACTTTTGTCGATTTACCTGAAGTAATAGTAGGATAAACAGAGCTAAAGAATGCTTCCGCGATGTGATTAGGGACAAAGGCGAACTCGTCGAGGAAGATGATATTAAACGACATGCCTCGGACAGCAGATGCAGATGTAGAAGCTGCCAGTATCTTACTGCCATTCTCTAGCTCCATGGAACCTTTATTCCATGACAGTATACCCTGCTGCATCCATTTGGGCAAGTTTTCGTAGGCGGTTTGTAAGCGTCCCAACAATTCTCTAGCAGTTGCTGCTTTGTTTGCTAGGATACCAATATTGACGCTATCGTTAAAGACTGCATAGTGTAAAAGGAATGCCACGCATGTAGTAGACTTACCAGTCTGTCGTGGCATCTTACAGATATTAAATCGTTGCTCGTGGAAGTTCCGAATCAACTTCTCTTGGAAGTCATACATGTTGAACGGAACAAGACCTTCATCCAGAGAGACGATCTTTACATAGTTCTTCGCAAAATATACGGGATCATTCTTACACCTCAAATACTCCTCAACATTTTCTTTGGAAAATTCTACAGGAGTATTTGCTTTTTTAAGATTAGGATTACCTAGATAGATTTCATTTTGACTCATCTTCTAGTTCTTCAAATGCTACCTTCATAATTGTATATATGTAATACCCCACGCCTGCCAGCAATATCAGCAGACTGATGACTATACTCCAGGTAACATCATTGACATCATTTAGGGGGCGAAGGAGGAGGTTCATTCCAATCAGATTTTATACCTTTATATCTAGGGTTGGTTGTTGCCTCTAGATGTACCATCTCAGATAATTCGTCAGCGCATTGACACCATTCTTTTCTTGCATCCTGTGCGCCTAATGCTTTTTTAAGAATAGACCATACCATCGGTGCCAGAGCTTACTACACTCCTTACTCTTTATGTTCAGGTGCTCCTCCCTGTACATGTTTTTTACCGAACGGTTCCCAATGTTCCCATCCATATTTATGGACAAGATGCATACCTATAATAGGAACAAATACAAGAAAGAACCCCATGACGCCAAGGCACCAAGGGGTCTGCATTACTAATCTAACAAACAGTTGAACATGATTCATTCTTCTTCGTAGTCGTAGGTTAATCGACAATCCCAGTAATGATCTTCTTCCCACTCTGGTTCATAAAGAGGACAAGGTTCCTCAAACAAATGTTCCATTCTAAGTTGTTTGATGCGCTCGTTGAGTCCTTTATAGAACTCCCTCTTTTCGTTCTTTTCCATTAGGCTGGATAATCCCATTTGGTAATTTGTCTGACTTTATGTTCAGGTCCCCATCCTCCTTTATAGATGTAAGGAACAGTACGAATTGGGCAAAAATCTCCCTCACATAGAAGATCATCTACGATCCTCCAAGATTCTAATACTTCCTCAGAATGAACAAAGTGTGATTGATCACCATTAATAGCATCATACAAAAGTTTTTCATAACCATCTACACCTAACCAATCTGGATAGCGATGGGTAAGTGTTGCTGGTTCAACGCCTTCACTCATTCCAGGAGTTTTGATGTCCATCATGATGTCAAGGTGTGCATGTGGTTGCAAACGCATAACAATACGATCATTGACCTCGCCTTGATAAAGATGCAAAGGAGGTGCTTTGAGTTTAATAACAACTTCAACGCACTGATATGGCATTTTCTTGCCTGTCATGAAGCGAAAAGGAACTCCCTCCCAACGCCAGTTATCGACATATAGAGTGCCAGCGACGGAGGTAGGAGTACTACTATGAGGATCAACGCCCTCTTCACTACGGTAGCCATCGTATTGTCCAAGAATTACATCTGTACCTAGTCTAGTCGCGGCTAAGACTTTTGTCTTCTCGCGTCTTAATTCCCTGGCATTCATACGACAGGGTGCTTCCATTGCTACCAAAGCAAGAACTTGGAGCATGTGATTCTGGAGCATATCGCGAACTGCACCAGATGTTTCATAGTATTGTGAGCGACCCTCACAACCAATAGTTTCAGTTGCAAAAATCTGAACCTCATCTATGTACTGGCGATTCCAAAGTGGTTCCAGCAGAATATTACTAAACCTAGTAGCCAGTATGTTATTGACAGTATCTTTACCGAGATAATGGTCAATGCGATATACTTGTTTCTCGCGTAAATGTCGCTCCACCACAGACTGTAGACGACCAGCAGATTTAAAATCGTACCCAAAGGGTTTTTCAATAACAACACGGGAGCGGTCTGGGTCGTCGAGGAGTCCTGTTTCTTTGAGGTTAATAACCGCGTTACCATATCTCTCGGGAGGAACCGATAAGAAATAAGTATTATCGTGGAGGTAATCAGGAAGGTGGCGGAGAGTGTCAACATTGTCCAGATCCGTAGAAATGTAATCTAGTTGATAGAAGAACTCTTCGGGATAATCCCCTAAAGAATCTTTCCATGCCTGTGCTCCAGGATCTCTTCTAGAAGATCCTGTGATAACAAAATTCTCAGGAAGAAGTTTCTTCTTCCAAAGGTTATAAAGTGCAGGAATAAGTTTCCTCTTGCAAAGGTCTCCCGTTGCTCCGAAGATAACTATGCCTTTACTAATGGGCGGTTCCGTTACCGTCATAGTCCTCCGAGTCGTAATACACAGTTTCACCCTTATATCGTCCAAATGCGAGGGTGGCACATACAAAGGGCGCTGCTGCCCATAATAAGAAGTCACCTAAAGTCATTGTCCTCCGTTAATCCTAGTGATCTCAAATAGTCTTTCCACCATTTTGGATCTTTTTCTCTTTTCCAATTGGGAACTGGTAGTCCCAACTCTGAATAATACTCGAAAAGAGCATTATCGATAGTCTGTGCGATCTCCATACTCCTCTTCTTCTTCATCAACATCTGCATACGCATCCTCCAGATAGGGTCCTCGTTTTCGTAAAGGTTCTTTTCTGACATAATCCGCTTCAGCATTTACAGCAGACATCCAAACAGCAATCTTCATCACTATGTAGATTACTACTAGAGGTATAAAGCATAAGAGAAGAGTGAATGAATAGTTCATTTTTTACCTGACATGGTGACCACCAAACATGTAACGCATACCGTTCAGAATCTTGGACCCGAAAGCCGCGAGACCGCGAGAATCAAATCTCTGATAAAGAGCGGTAGTAATAACAGGAGCGGGTACACCCAAATCCACAGCGGTATTAACAGTCCAACGACCCTCACCACTGTCGGATACACCTCCAGTGAAATCCACAAGCTCACTATTGCCGCGAAGTACATCCGCAGTAAGGTCAAGAAGCCAGCTACCAACAACGCTACCGCGCCGCCATAACTCAGCAACCTCAGCAGTATCAATGTCGTACTGATAATTTTCGGGGTCGGACATGGGAGCCACTTCGGCATCACCCTCAGCCACATAAGCTCTTCCTGCATTAGCCTCATGAAGGATATTAAAACCCTCTGCATATGCCTGCATAATGCCATACTCAACTCCATTGTGGACCATCTTTACAAAGTGCCCAGCGCCAGGTCCGCCACAGTGCAACCAACCAAACTCAGCAGAGGTTTCATGACTGAAAGGGTCTGTGCGAGAGGCAGATCCAATACCTGGGGCGAGTGCTCTAAAGATCGGAGCGCAAACGGATACTGCAGTATTTGTACCACCAACCATAAGACAGTATCCACGCTCCAAACCAAAAACTCCACCAGAAGTACCACAGTCAATATACTGGATACCCAGTTTCTCAAGACGGAGTGCTCTCCTCCTTGAATCCTTAAAATTGGAATTGCCATGATCAATAACAATATCCCCATCACTAAGTAATGGTAATAATTCATTGAGTGTTTCCTCTACTAGTTCTGCGGGAATAACAAGTTGAAAGATGCCTGGTGCTTTACCGACAATTCCGTCCTGTTCATGTACTACTTGAACAAGGCTTTCCAGAGAAGCGGCAACTCCACTGACATAACCCTTTTCAAACGCTTCTTCAGCTTTTGCATAGTTTCTCCTGTAACCCCATACTTCAATGCCTGCTTTCAGCATACGGCGAGACATGCCCTCACCCATGCGACCTAAACCAATCAATCCTACTTTCATTTGCCTTCGTTGATAAAATATTCTGGGAGGGGACAACCCTTAAAGTTATGTATTTCGTCTACAGCAAGAACAAACATAGTACAAAATCCAACACAAAATGCGAATAGCATCTGGGGGAAGTTATAGTTGCCCATGTATGCTGTAGGGTCAGGTTCATCATCGTGAGGATGAATCATTTTTGAGATCTCTAAGGATCTTTTCAATTTGTCTTCTTGTTCTGTCCCTTGCTTCGGGGTCTTCGGTTTCTTTTCTGGAGTATCCATGTTTTTGGTGGTAGATAAAATGTCCTTGACACATCATAGTTACTCCAAAAACAAACAGGAGTACTATACCTATCCATTCTAAAGCGTGATTTTCAACCATGGGAAAATAGGTTCAATTACTCCGATGAGCCGTAAGAGACCTTCAGCAAAAAGAGCAAGAACAACCCAACCGACACACATAGAAATAATTGAGGCGTTCCGATTGTGCTTGCGAATTGCTGCATCGATCATCTCCTGTACTTCATCTTTAGTAGTCCACTCGGGCGGTTCAGCACCCTCTCCCCATTTGTTAAACATTAGATTTTCTCCATAGCATTTTGCAGTTCTCGGGAATGTTCAAGTTCATCATTTAAAATTTCAAGTATCTTGTCATCTTGTCCTTTGTCTGCAAGATGCTTTGCGTATGTTGTAGCAGCATGAATCTCTACTTCATACGACAAATGGTATGCAAGGCGAGGAGCCAACCAGTAATAAACCACATTGACCCAATAGTAGATAAGTACGAGGTGTTTGGCGACAAAGCGATCCACCCAATAAGCATTACCGCCCCGACTTTCCATATACTCCAGATGTTCTGTTTCATTGACGCTCTGATCGAAGTGTTCTTTCATGAGATAGAGATGTTCGGGTCCGCGAAGACCCATACTTTCTCTGAAATGTAGTACACTCAGAAACGCAAAATAGGGTGCTCGAGCTATTTCCTCAAGCACCCAGAATCTCTGATAATCCCGACCTCTATAAAGGAAGTCGAGTATTGCAACAGTGATGTCTAAAACAACAATGTTGAATTTTTTCATTGGACATGTACCGTACCGATCATGCCTGCACCTTTGTGAGGACCACACCAATAAGTATAGTCACCCGCATCGGGGAATGCAACATCAAACTCTTCGCCAGGCAACATTGCCAGGGATTCGTGACCTAATTCGGGATGGTCTTCTACCACAACATTGTGAGGTGGTAGCATGTTGTTTACAAAATGAACTGATTCTCCAGCAGCGATAGTAATTTCTGCTGGTTCAAACACTAGATTACCGTCGTAACCCATTTGTACATCTACTGCCCATACGGGGGAAGAGAAGATAAGTGTAGCTAAGAGTGCAAAGAAAAACTTCATTAAGTATTTGCAACTACTACTATCTATCTTCCCTTGATATCACTCATCTGCAAGTTTGTCTAGTTCTCCTAACATTCTCTTCCGTTCGTCAATCTTACCGTCAATATATCCTGCTCTATACTCCCATGTCTGTCCACCCTCTTGTCCTTTTTTAGGGTTGATGCAACGATGGTCACCTAATTTATTACATACCAGACTTGCTAGATCTGCTTCACTGCCTTGATTACCAGTACCACCCCAGATGTGTTGCCCATTGATCCAAACAGCACCACATTTCTCACATTCTTTACGCTCTAACTTAAGGTCTGAAAATTCGTTGTCAGACATGATCGTTGTTCCTCCTGATAATTCCTAACTGTTTTTCAAGTTTCTTCCGCATGAAGTACATCCTCACTTGGATAATGGCATACCTGACCGATAGGTCAGCATAGTGAACTAACCGCATGGTAGATTCGTACCCACCAATAGCAATCAATCCAATAAAGATTGCAATGCAGATGTAGAAACCAACCATATGAAGTATCACTCTGATACCATTATAGGTCTATTTAGAGATATTGTCTGATATAATCCGTTACAAATCAGCAATTCCAAGCACGGAGAGACTTGTTGATTCTGCTATCGGGATCACTTGCAGTCTTTGCAGAGGTAAGTTTCTTCTTCATGCCCTTCATTCTTGCACAGAAGGATGCACGACGCTTATTACCTTTTTTCTTAGAAGGAGCTTTGAGATCACTACCAGGATTCTCACGCTCATAGGACTTGCGTCCCTTCTCATTCAAACCACCAGACTTATTCTTACCTTCTTTGCGTTGCCACGCAGCAGATCCTTCTGTAATCTTCGCAACAGAATCATCGACCTCGGGAGCATCGCAGTCTCCCGTGGTCAATGGTTTCTTTTTCTTTGCTTCAGATAACAACTCAGAGATATCAGAATATGAAAAAGACATGCTTAGTATAAGCAACTACCTGTCTATTATT
>Ga0209645_1000137_pt1 | contig 37197 bp, 35 predicted proteins | sample ETNvirenome_6_30_FD_184070 | JGI IMG/M metagenome (GOLD analysis project Ga0209645, IMG submission 184070) | Marine viral communities from the Pacific Ocean - ETNP_6_30 (SPAdes) (version 2) | ecosystem: Environmental > Aquatic > Marine > Oceanic | place: Pacific Ocean | collected 2013-06-19
GAACGTAGAAATGATCACCACAAAGAGGATTATATCCCTCTTTCGTATAGGTAGGATAGTCACTTGATAACTCCATCGTTCTAAAATTTTTTGGATTTTTATTGTGTTGAAGAATTGTCTCTTGATATAAATCGGTCAACATTGTCATTATATATCCCCATTAAAAATTTATTATACTATAATATAGTTAATCTTTTAGGGATTGTCAAGGCTTTTTTATATGTCTTGTAAATATATATCAGACCATATTTGCATTGTTTTGGGATAAAGGGCAAACATTTGCTCTTTTAAAACTTTTGCATACTCTCTAATCTCCCACTGAGATGTGGGTTCATCACGAAGTTCTATGAAGTTAACTATAGCTTGAAATGAAGCAGTCCAGTATACTTCTGTGTATTGACTTAAAGGTAGCATTATACGAGCTTGTTCCTTAGCGACCCCTAACTCTAAAAGTTTTTCATAATAGTGTTTTGTAACTTGTAAGGCTTTTTTATATGTTTCGTTGGCTTCTTCTTGTTCTTTAACCGATCCAAAACTCGCCTGTTTGTTGTCTTCTGATTGTTGCCTCCAATTTTCGGGAATATAATATTCCTCAACTGGTACATAACGTCCACTAATTTCATTCCAAGCATGATCCTTTGTTGAATGTGATGAGGTGGTTTCAACACCTACTACGTGTTTATACCATTGCCGCATAACAAATTCTGGCGCTTTTATATGAAACTGTACTACAAGATGGCGAAACGGGGAAAAGTGTTTATGCTTAGCGAGGTAGCGTACTAATTTTTCATCAGCTTTATCATACTCATTTTTTCTTTTACCAAATGATACTCTTGCAGAATTGGCCACTGTTAGGTCATTTCCCAACTTATCAATTACTTCTATAAAACCTTTGTCTAAAACATTATTCTTTACTATCATATAGATTAATTATATCCCCTTGTAAAAGATACTTCTTCTTCATCTATAGCAGAGTAATCCATTTTCTTTAGATTGTTTTTTAGATTTTTTCTATTTGAACGCCGTTGAATCTTTTTAGTGCCTTTGTTGGGGTTAGTGATATCTTCCGGCTCCCTGCGCCGGTTTGTTCGTGCCATTGTCTAATTCCTTTTGTGATGGTTATGCGTATTTTAAACTACCTAAAATTTGATTAATCGGAGCAAAGGTTCCTGTCAATTTATATGTTTTACCCTTATAGTTAAAGACAAGCCCTTCTGATGGAACAATTCTCTTGAAACCACCAGCTTTCTGTAATCTTGTTAAGTGCCTCTTTAACTGTGTTATTTTATTAATATCACCCCCTTGGCGTAAACTATTAATTGTAGTTTTGAGATCTTTTTTTATACTTCTAACAGAATTTTCTGGAGAAGCAGATATAAGGTTGTCAACATTGGTAAGAACCTTTGCCCCTAACTCTAAAAACAAATCTTCAAACGGTGCGATATTTTGTTGAGCGAACTTATTAAAGTTCTGTTTATCTAATTTCTTTGCCCAAGCCAAAACTTTTTCATTAGTAAAGTTTTTACTATTGAGTGCTGTAGATTTATTACCAAATACCCATCTATTAATTAAAACATTTTTTGTCTTTTTGTCAAGCTTTATTTTTGCCTTTCTTGCTTCGGCATTAATTTTATTTAACCACCACATCTCATGGTATCTTGTTACTTTGTCGTTATTACTTAAACCATACTGCTTTTGTAGTTTATACAGTTTCTTTATAAAATACTGTTGGTCTTCTTTAAAATCTTTACTTACCGGTAAGGATAAAGCTACTGGGCCTCTTATTTCAAAAGTGTTTTGTATATCTTGGTTGATTTGTTTTATCATACCAGCTAATTTAGAGCCACTCTCTTTGTCTTGACCAATAGCGTTGCCTTCTTTATCATACTCTAAGTTACCATGAAAGATAATCATATCTTTTCCATACGGAATAACATTTTGAGTTGGAACATAAATGATTTCCAAGTTCATCCATTTATGACCGTTGTCAAATATATGACCCTTTTGTTTTTCAGTTAAACCCTTTATGGCGTTTTCTAAATCTTCCATCGTACCTGCAAAAGCTTTTTCTAATTCACCTCTACCTGCAAACATTTTCTTAACACCTGCAGTGGTTAATGAATTTTCACCAAAGTTTTTAATTTGACCTTTATTTCTTGCGGCAACGAGTTGACCATTCTTCCAAGACACCATAAGATTTTGGCCATCAAGTTTTTCAGTTACTCCTTCCACATTTACTCCACCCTTCAACAATCTAGTAATCATACTTTTAAAATCACCAAAAGTTAAATTACTATCGTCAAAAGGGTGAGCCATGTGGCCGTAAGCACCACCCATCAGTAAAAGCCTCCTTAGCTCCATTTTTTCTTCCCTTAAACTTGTTAGCTTATCTACTACTAGTTTGTATATATCTTTTTTACTGTGACCAAATATACCCTTAAAGACCTTGAGTTTTTCTGACTCTTCTGTTTCTTTAGACCCTAACGCTGCTCGTATACTAGTTCCACTCATCTCCTTACCACCAACCTTTAAAGCAATGTGTGGTAACACAGTAATATATCCGTTTTCTTTATATCCGACTAAATCATCACCTTCTTTATAGTCTCTAAAATATTTTCCAGATGTTAACCTACCTGCATCCTTTGCACCAAAACCAAAAACTACTGGCGTGTCTTCGGGTAACTTGGAAGTTATTTCAACAGCTTTATATGGGTCTTTTACTTTGATAATACGATTAGATGGTACACCATATGCTTGGATAATCTTTTTCTTTTCAGCAAAAGTAAATGGTGACTTCGGACCTGTTACACCACTAGTAGCGATGTATACATTTTTAGCTCCAAATTTTTTTACTAGATTCTGATATGCTTTGAAATGATGCAATCCCATAGGTTGGAATCTGCCAGGGTATATGGCTATAGGTCTTGGGTTTTTAACTTCTTGTAGTTTCATTTTTCTCTCAATGGTTTATAACGTATTATAAATATCGTTCTACTAAAGAAAGAAACTCCTTTGCCCTATATTCGGTTTTATGATACTTTAATAATTTAGTGAACCCATTATTTGCAATTTTCATTGCCTTGTCTTGGTTTATTATATAATACTTTGCCTTGTCTAACAACTCCTCATTACTATTGTAGATAATAACATCTTCCTCATCTACGAAAGTATTATTCCATATATAAGGTTCAATTGGTTGATACATAACCATACAACCATTAGCTAGACTCTCCCAAAATCTACCAGTTTGTCTCGCCTCACCACAACCATATGCGTCAACACTTATTCTTGTATCTAGTAGTTTTTTAAAGTAACCACTGAAATGCCGGTCACCCGTATCAACAGTAGTAAGTGCATTACCCCCTCTATACTCCCCAACAAAAACAGATTCATTTTTTTCAAACTCTTTTATAAGTGACTCCATAATGCCAGATCGCCATGGCCGTTTTTCACAAGTAGACATAATGCACACTAAATCATTCACTTTGTTAGACCATATATTTCTATGAGAAGAGTTAGGTTTAGTAAAGTATCTATCTTCTGCAGCAAAAATAAGAGGTTGAACATTTTCACCTACAGGTTTTCCGTTTATCTCTAAAATTGAGTCGTTTAACTCTCTCTTTATATATAGCTTGTATTTACTTGGATCGTCTTGATATGTGTAGTAGTCACTACCATCTAAAAATACATCTATATCGTCTTGCAATTCTGATACCAACGAACCTATAATCTGTTTGTATTTTGGTTCTAAAGCAGAATGGCATAACATCACATAGTCTGCCATCTTAGCTACTTGTATTTGTGTCTCAAGGTTTTGTATAGTGTTCTTGCAATAGTTATGACTTGTGTTAGAAAACACTTTTATACCATCTAATTTATTAAGACCTTCAATAAGTGATGCAGTTGAATGACAGTAATGGTGTGGCGATATTACGAATAGATTTTTGGTTTTCATCTACGGTTAGCCCTTCTACTAGCTCTTGCTACCTTCTTTTTATTCTTGTTTTTCTTACGCCATGACTTATTGAATTTTTGTTGATGAGCTATTCTAACCTTCGTTGCATGATCTTTTACTTCTTTATTTTGTAGTCTTTCCTCATCTAACACAGCATCTTTGATATCTTTCGCTTCTTTATCTTTAAATGCATCCATCAACTGAGACTCTAATGAACCAATCTTATTCATATCACTTCCTATGTTATAATGTTAGAGGTAGCTTTTTTCATCACTTCTTTAAAAACTTCTTCGGGTAATTGAAAAGTTCTACAGTTGGGGCAAACATAAACCATCATCCCACCCATATTTAACGGCAACACTTTACTGCCATCTGCTTCGCTCTTTTCCATAGAATCGGTTATCACATGATTACAAGCCTTACATTGCCACAGTATCTCGTCATCGTTACCGGCCTTATGTAATGGAAAGTTTACCGTTTTTTCATCACCCATTTTTTGCTTCCTTGTCATTAGATTTAAGTTCTTCATCTAATAATAAATTATATATCTTTTTTAAAGTTTCCGTTTTTATTTTATCAGAGAGTGTCATCAGTATGACTTGTTCGCTTTCGTTATGTAATACACCTTTTAATATTCTATCACTCATTCTATCACCAATTCTTCTACTATTCCGTGTAATATAATTTCACTAGTTAACTCTACAACACCATAATTATAGCTATCTATATGAATGTAATCGTGTTGACTGGTGCCAGGCGAAAATGGTGGTGCACCATCCATACCAAAAATAGATAAGGTACGAGCGTCAAAATCGTTAGCATAATTTATCGCATTGAGAATGTTCTTACTTTTACCCGAAGAGGATATAGCCACAATATAATCCGTTTTATTAAAACTATTTATTTTCAACCACTCGACCAACGCATCTTCTTGACTATAGTCGTTGGTAAGGGCGGTTTGCAGACTATTGTTACTTAGCGTATATGCTTTCACCTTACATCTCTTATTAAGATCTGTTGAGATATGCTCTGCAATAGCATGACTTCCGCCGTTACCAATAATAAATATCCTATTATCACTCAAACGGAAATTTATATGTGTGTTTTGAAACACTTTCCATATATCTATAACCTTATCAACAGTGTCTTGGTCAATGTTTTTAATGGCCTTTTGCATTTCTTCAAAATATTGTTCTGCATATATTACCACGATAATGCCTCCACATTAATAATAACTCTACTTCCATACTTATCTATTTCAAATGGCATCAACTTATAACCACCTAACTCATTTAACACTTTTTCTACTGATTGTCGTTCTAACTTATCTATATAAAACATCATAAATCCACCACCACCTGCTCCAATAAGTTTACCACCCTTAGCACCTGCAGATATAGCTGACTTATATATTTCTATTATGGAGTCGTTTGCAATCTTTTTAGAGAATTTTAATTTAAGCTCCCAATTTTTTCTCAGCGCTTCACCAATATAATTAAATCGTTTATAATCTATATGATCCCTTAACCAATATGATAGTTCTACATTTTTTATCATTGACTTAATAGCTTCTTTATTATCCACTAAATTTTCAGATTGGTCTTGTAAGATAGGAGCACTTTCCCTTGTTATACCTGTGTAGAATAAATGAAGGTCTTCTGAAATAGAACGAAGATCATTATCGTTGTCTACTAACCTGCGAACCAATACATGATCTGAGTCACTAAAAATTAATTCATTAAGACCACCAAATGCTGCAGCGTATTGATCTTGATATCCAATGGGTTTGTGACACAAAGTCATTTCTATATGTGAAGCTTGATCTGCTAAATCTCTTTTAGTAACAAGATTACCCTCTAACGTATGAATGGCATTTAATAGGCCAACAAGAAAACTTCCACTACTACCAAGGCCACTTCCTTTAGTTGGTATGTCTGCCCAATTAATAATCTCTAAACCATAATCTATACCAAGATAGATAAGTGTCTCTCTAATAAAGTCGTGTTTAATAGCGTGAATAGAGTCTACATCAACCACTTCATTTTCAGAATACTTTAGATATATTTTATTATCGCTACGTTTCTTTACTAAAACATAAACGTACTTGTCAATAGCGGCATTAATACAATGACCGTTGTGTGACATAAAATATGACGGTATATCGGAGCCACCACCGGTGAATGTTATTCTTAATGGAGTTTTTGTTATAATCATAGTATTTTTACCAAATCTCTTATTTTATCAATGGTCGTATTTAGATGTTTAACTTTAAACTCTAATTCCTCAATGCGTTCCATTGCATCATCATAAGCGACCCAACCATCATTTGAAGATACTTTTACGCCAGATACATCGTCATAGTTTTGTATCTCCCGTCTATAAATGGTCTTACCATTGTCGGGGCTTTCGTAAATGTATTTCTTACCATCATTAGTAGCCTTAATATTATTAACTCTTTCTCTACCTTGTCTATCTAAACTAACCGTCATTTCGCATCTCCCATAAGCCTCTAACAGTTTTGTCTACACCTTCTTCAAATGAAATTTTAGGTTGCCACCCTAATTCATCTTTAGCTTTTTGTATGTTAGCTAATGTAATCTGAGCTTCATTTGGTTGATCGTCTTTATACTCTACTAACGCCACAGTGCCATCCATAATTTTTTTACAAGACTCTTGAACTTTGTGATATACTTGTAAAATAGAATAATTTTTTCCAAAGCCAGCGTTGTAGGTTTCGCTTCCAGACTTACCACCTCTTGATTCTAATGCAGCCATATGAAAATCAGTTAGATCATCAATGTGTAAAAAATCTCTTCGCTTTGAACCATCACCATATATTATGGGAGTTTTATTATCAAACAGTTTAGATGCAAAAGAACCGACTACAGGAGGTATGTCTCTTTCAAGATTCATAGAAGGGCCGTATATATTAGTATAACGAAAAAGTGTTGTTCCAAAACCATGTGATTCGCCATAACTTCTTACAAATTGTGAAGCTGCCATTTTAGTAATAGCATAATATCCCATAGGAGTAATTGTATTTGGTGCATCGGTTTCTGCAGTGGGATAATTTTCTTCACCTATAATATTGTCATACTCTGCAGAGGTATCGGAAAAATAGAAATGTTTTGCACGGAGTTTCTTTGCTTGTTTTAAAATGTTTAATGTACCGTTTACATTAACATCCAACGCCTCTTCTACATTATCTCTACACCAATATGTTTCACCTCTTGCTGCAAGATGCCACACATAGTCGATGGTTTGATTTATATTATCACAAACATTTTCTGCACGAATATCAGCAGCTTTAAATTTAAAATTTGGGTGGTTAATAAAGTCATCCATATTTTCCATGAAACCACATATCAAACTATCTACTCCCCAAACTTGATGACCTTCTTTTAAAAGTCTACGAACAAGATTGCTACCAACAAAACCTGCAACCCCTGTACAAAAATGCTTAGCCATTATTAATTATCCTTTTTTACATTATTATAATTTGTATACTATAATATAAGCAATTTTTTTATATAAGTCAAGTGTTTCTCAATAATTCTTTGTAAATATCTAACTGAGCATTGCCCATAAGCTCTGGTGTTACCTTACACCACTGCAGATATGCGTTGTTACTTAATGTCTCGTAGTCTATTTGTTTATCTATGAAAGCTTTCATTATCCTCGCATATTCTTCTACATCGTTAGGTAGAACTATAAAACCTGCATCACCAGTAGTTTCCATGTGACCATTAAAGTTTTCCCCGTAGTGAGATATTAATGGAACCCTATGTGCAAACCCTTCAAAGTGTGCTGCTGAATTACATTCACCATCGCGGCGCGCATGAGCTTGAACATCTATTGTATTATAGAATTGTGAAATACGAACTTCACTTGTAGTTCGTTCAATGAACTTTGCATTTTTAATACCAAGTCGCCTAATATCATCTCGACATTTATCGGAAGGTGCAACTAATACAAAGTAAACATTATCACGTTCTACTTGTGCATAAGCTCTGATGTTTATGTTTTCGTATATACTTTCATCATCCCTTCCTATTCTACCAAAAACAAAAGCATCATCGGGTATACCAAGCTCTTCTCTTAAGTTTTCTGTAGAGTATGGGCTTTCAATTGGGTTTCTAACCACATGATGATTCTTTGTGTCTTGAGTGCCAGCTAACCATTGTATGTGTTTTGACACATAAATAACCTTACTTATATCAATCGTATTATCTTGATTACCAAATACGGCAGTTGAAACAAAATGGTGAGTATGTTCTTTTATTTCTTTCACGAAGGGAAATTCGGGTATACCAGCCGAATATCTGTGCAATATAAACGGCTTCTTTTCTTTTATGATGTTTAACAACTCTGAAGGAGACTCGTAACATAGCATTTTCTCCGACCCTACTATTTCTTTAAAGTAAGGCTCTCTTGTGTTTTCTACGCCTTTTTTATAAGCTACATAATGTTCAAAAGTATTATCTTTTACAAAGTGTCTACAAAATATTTGACTCATCTTTTCTGTGCCACCCATCGTAAGCTGATTATGATGGTGGATCACAATTGGTTTTCTTCTTGATATATCAGATGTCTGTAATGATAGTGAAGATATTGATCGTAACATTATATCGCCATTGTTGAGCCATCTGGTTGACGAACATCATTCAAAACTTTATGTGGTATTTTCACACCCAAATATTTACAGATGTTATGCCCTTTGGTAGCATTGTTATCCTTTAACAATTGCTTTTTAATTTCGTCATCATGTTCATGGATAAGCTTATATTTTTCTGTATACCTATATCTTGGGTGACCATCCCTTTCCATTTGAAACCACGCCTCTATAATTTTAGGATCAATATTATTCATAAGATCATCATTTGTTTTATTGTTGACAAGAACACGCGGGGTACCATCACTTACTGCACGATTTAAGGAATAAAGCATCCACTCTTCCATATTTTCAAATCCAAGTTGAGTACCGCTCATTTGTTTCTTAAGCCAATCATTTTCTTTACGACTATTCAAAACCTTATCTTGTATGGGTAATAGTTTTTCTAAAAACTCTCTTCGGAAAAACATACAATCTGTCATAGCCCAATGATGAGTTTGGTGATAACCTGCTGCAAACTGCTTACCACTTTCAATAAAATCGCTCATAGCTGTTCTAAAACCATTTTGTGTCAGAAACCAAACATCAAAATTAAATATGGCTACATAAGGTCTATACCCACAACGTGCAAAATCCAAACCTGCATTAAAAGAATCTAAAGCTCCATATCCATAACCTGTATTTTCAGGCAGATATATAAAAGTGTTTTCTCCTACACCGGATGGGCAGTGATTTTGATCACCATTAAAGACGGTGGTAATCCATAACTTAGTGCCTATGTCTGGATAGTTATACCTCATAATCTCAAGGTTGTGTCGATAGTCTTGGGTTCGTTGGCATCCAATAAGTATTACATGCACATCTTTTGGGTCAAACATATTTTCTCCTTTAAACAAAACTTATTATGATAGTTCTTTATATAAATCTAAATGTTGCTGAGTAATAACTTCTGGTTTAGCCTGTCTTTCCCATCTACTAACACAATTCTTACTCATTGTATCGTAATCTATTGTTCCATCTGCAAACGCCCTCATAATTCTCGTATACTCATCTTGGTCGTTCTTAATGGAATTAGTGCTGTCTTCACAAGTAAAATTAGCAACACCTATACTACGTGAATACTCTAAGATATCTACAATACTAGATGGGTTTAAATCTTGCCACACATTATGGAAGTTATCTCTTCTGTTAACAACAAAACCACAGTTACCAATTTCTTGTATGTGACCATTGTAAGGTATACCATAATGACTTACGACTGGCTTACCGTGTGAGAAACCCTCCCAAATGTTGCCAGGATTACACTCACCGTCTTTCCTACTATGAGCTAATACATTTAGTGTATTGTAGAACTTACTGATTCTAAGGTCATCTAAGGTCTTATCAACGTAACGGATATTAGTTATACCTAAACTCTCAGCTTTTCTTTTCAGAGTTTCTGACGGTGATAAAGCTACAAAATATAAATCATCATCTTCTAACTGTGCGAACGAAACAAGATTAATAGGATCATAAATATCATTATCATCTCTTCCCAAACGACCAAATACAAAAGCGTCTTGAGGTATATCTAGTTCTTCTCGTAAGTTTTCATTGGTAAGTGGAGCCTCTACAGGAATAGCTATCAATCTTGTATTATGATTAAATACACCCGCACAATGTTGCATATTGTTAGAGATATATATAGCTCTACTTAGATTAATACTTTCATCTACGTGACCAAATATAGAGGTAGATATTACGTGTTTACACTGTTCAACTATAGGTGGAACAAACGGCATTTCTGGTTGACCAGATGTTTGACGATGCATTATGAATGGTTTTATCTCTTTAATAACTTCGTAAAACTCTGGAACTGATGCATATGGTATTAGATTTTCTCTACCAAGAATTTCTTCAAAGAATGGCTCTCTTTCTAACTCACCGTGTGCTTTGTATGCCAACACATGATGAAAATCCTTATCCATCTTCTTAAAGTATTTACATAAAATCTGCACAACCTTGGCTGTTCCACCAATACCTAAATGATGAAGATAGTGAACAACAAGTTTTTTATTAAAAGCAAGGTTTATATTTTTCTTAACCTGTTGAGCTGTCATCTTATATTGATCTTGTTCTCTTTTAATACCAGCTTTTTGTCTCTCTAATGTTTTTGGGTGATTACAATGAACACCAACAATAGCTGCATCTTTCTTAACATTGATAATTCTTTCATGGGTTCTGCCAGCAAACCTACAATGCGATTTGAAAACCCTTTGTTGGTAGTCGGGATAATTAACCCAATTAAAATAACTTAAATTCCACGCTTGTTGATCAGCAAATTCTTGAGTTATACCTTCCACCGTGTTAATACGTGGTACATTGATACAATCAACACCACGATTATTTGCATCTCTAATATACCAAGATAGCTGATTCCAAAATATCGGCTCATAGGTTTCATCAGCATCAATCCAAATTCGCCATTCTTGATTTGCTGCATCCAGTGAATTATTTTTTTGAATTTCAAAATTATCATCCCATTTTCTGTGAATAAGATTAGCGTTATATTCCTCTATAATACTTATCGTTTTATCTGTTGATCCACCATCCGTAATTACAAAATCATCTGTTATATATGGTGTGACATTTTCCATTGTATCTCTTACACATTCTTCATCATTGTATGTAATCATACAAACAGAATATTTTGTATCTGGTCTTTTGTTGTTTTCATATAAATAGAAAAACTTATCAAAGATTTCAGACGGTTCTTCTTGACCCTTCATTATTCTACCGGCTAAACTTGAATCACCTGCAGGTATTGTGGCTACTTTAGTTTGAACACAATTTGTTTCTATATAGCAAGTATTCCAAAATGGGTGATCAGTTGGGGGTGTATGGTTCTGAATAAAAAAATGATTCTTAGTGTAAAATACAACAGTGGGAATATTAAGACGACTAGTAACTTCCCAATCCCATGAATTACACGCAATACACCCCGACACATTTTTAAGTATGTGCATAGTGTTTTTTACATCAATACCCATAGCATCAATATAATCAATACGCCGTCTATCACAATATTCTCTTAATCCCCAATCCTCATCGTTGATACCAACAAATGTTGGCGTTAAACCCTTTTCGTTCAATAACTCACAAATCTCTTGCCAAAACTCTTTCTTCCAAAACCTACCATTGTTTACATCACTTTCAAAACCTTCTGCATTACCATCTTTGGTTAATGGGTGAATAGCTACGCCATTCTTTTCTTTAACGCATTTAACTATATCCTCTACGTGATATGATGGCTCACCCGTCTCATACTCATAAGGAAACTGCATATCGTAAGGTGCAAAGTGAGGTTTTTTATTATCAAATATCTCTTCACAAAATGACCAATCTTCAAACTTATCATCTGGCTTTACGACCTTGTTCAATAAGAAGTCACGCATAGATGCCAGTTGATTATGAAAAGTTAGATTTTTAATTAGAGCAGCTTCGTAACCTTCTCTCTCTAATTGCTCTTTAGAAAATTGTGGTGACTTACCAAAACCACCTAACCAAAATTTAATTTTATAGTCGGGATATTTTTCTTTTAAAGCGGGTAATCTTGTAATAGCTGATAAAGTATCACCATACCCTGCTAACTGTAGTATATGAAATGTCTTCATTAAATTATAACCTTTTGATTATCAAAACAGATGATACCAGTGCCTGTACCGGCAGAGTATATGCTATCTGCAATATTATACTTTCTTACATCAATACTATTCCACCACGCTAACATATCTGGGTGGCTGTTTTCTACTTCCTTACCAGTGCCAATATCATCGCAAACCATTACCCCTTTCCAATCGTTCTCAATTAAAAAATCTGATACTATTTTTTCTTGTAAACCATCGTGTGGGTCAACATCAAGAAATATAAGTTTGCTTGATAAAAATATTTCCTTATCACTTATAGCTTGTTTGGGATTACCCTTTATGTCAGTTTTATCACCTATGCTTGAAAAATATACTTTTCTCGGTATATCGTCATCCAAAGTCATTCCGTTCCAATTAGACTCTAAACAATTACCTATAATATACTTAATATTATCAAAGTTGTCAAATTTTTCTGCAGCATCTGCACTATGAGAAATATCATAAGTGTATATACGATTAGTTTTATTATAAGCTAAAGCAACTGCGCTGTCACCATCGCGTGTTCCTAAATCAACGATTATAGAGTCATTAAAGTATGTTGATAGGTGAGATAACAATACAGAGTAGTGTGGTCTTTTTACTCCATATTCATCGGGGCTTACATTACGAATATGGTATTCGGATATATTTAGTTCCATTTTAATCTTTGTTTCTTTCGGATAAGATAGCTTGAGCTTTTGCTCTGGCTTCTTCTTTATTTCCGCCATGATATTCATAAGCGTGGCCTTCTTCTATCAAAATATCATTTACGTTCCTATCGTCATCTAAAAGTATTTCTCCAAGCACTCTACCAAACTTACCAAGACCATGTGAAATCAAGATAAATTGATTTTTGTTTTCTTTGATCAATTCCTTCAATCGTGCTTTTGCAGCTAATCCACGCTTCTTTTCTTCCTTGTCTCTTGTTCTACTTTCCCATGTGTCAATATTTACCAACCTAACTCTTTTTCTTACCCACACAGAAAACCCTAAATCTATGTCTGCGTCTAAAGTATCACCATCAACTATTTTTATCAAGTTTGCCTGATATTCGTGCATTCTAATCTCCTTTACAAACAACCCTTATTTCATTCTTAGCACCGAACAAACTTTCATACTGTTGTTTATTTTTTATTTCATCCATATGAACATCGTACATATTATAACCATAATGTTTTATAGTTTCATATATTTCCATTAAATTATCGTTGTATAACTTTAATAAATGTGAATGGATTTCTAAAAAAATTAATGGCCTATATTTCATTATTGTTTCCTTAGCACCCTTTAACACTCTTTGCTCATAACCCTCTACATCAATCTTTAAAGTATCCAAGTCAAAGCCATTATTAAAGCCGGGATAACTCTTATTTTTTCTTTCTCTCTTATCCTCAAAAACCATGTCTAACCCATACTCTTCATCTTCATTACCCATTTCAGCAAGCCAAGTAAAATCATCAAGAGTGGATATTCTACCACCTATCTCTTTCTTTTTTACTATTTGAAAATTAGGGTCTTCTTTTTCAAACCTAACAACAAAAGTTCCAGACTCTTCGGTGAGAATACTTACAACTCCATTTTTATCACCAATGAACATAGGAAAAAGTTTAATGCGGTCAAACCAATCATTGTGATTAATAATCTCTACAGCATTAGTCAAACCCTCTGGTGATGGCTCAAAACAATAAGATCTTTTCATTTGATCATCGTTATTATTTAAACAGAACACATATGAAAAGAAACCTACATTACCTCCAACATCGTATAAGCTCTTTCTATCTTTAGTTAACTCAATAAAGTTTTTTACTTCCCAACCTTGCCCGTTCTCCTTATCCCACTCTTCATTATAGGCATCAACCTTATCCGCATGTCGAATAGGTAAGTCTATTTTTAACTTATCTTGTATGCTGTATAACATGATTATTCCTTGATATTTTTTCTACAATATTAGTGGTAGATACACCTTCTACCATAGGCGCTGTTATTACCTTACCACCATAGCTTTCTACAAACTCTTGACCTACTATTTGTTCTTGGATTGCGCAAGGTTTGGTGCTGTAATTACCACCTTTTACTAAAACTTTGGGTTTTATTTTTTCTATTAGTGGAAGAACGCTTTCAGTGTCAAACAGCACAACATAGTCAATAAAACTTATAGCGCTCAGAATAGATAATCTATTATCTTGATCCATTATGGGCCGATCATCACCTTTTAATTTCTTAATAGATGAATCACTATTAACACCAACTATAATCTTACTATGCCATTTATCTAAAGTAAAACCTTTTCGGTCACGATAATTATGACAAAATTGAAATAACTCTATATGACCCTTATGTATGATGTCAAAACAACCATTTGTAAAAATGCCTCCTTGAATCTCAAAATCTTTTACATCATAAACTTTATCATACCAAGACATTTTAACTATCCGTTATGTGGTTGCCATTCAGTTGATCGGCGGTATAATTCTTTACAAGTTATGTCAATACCTTGATCAATACTTACTTGATTTTTACCTAAATATTTATGCATCTGTGTAACACTAGCACATCTTCTTCTTACAAGATTAGGGTCATGTTCTTCATACTCCACATTAATCTTAGGATTATCCAACAAACTTTCCATCCTACTAGAAATCAAATAAAATAATTCTTTAACTGATGTTTCATGGCCGGTGCCGACATTTATAAAAATATTTTTACACTCAGTGTTTTCCATAGCTGCTATATTAGCCCTACCTATGTCTCCACCAAAAATCATATCCATTGTTTGTTTACCGTCACCGTATATTGTAATAGTTCCTCCAGTAGCTATAGCATTAACCCACTTAGGAACAATCTGTGTATATACGTTAGATAAACTTTGTCTCGGACCATACACATTGAAATAACGGAGGCCAACAATATCTAACCCAAACTCCATAAACGATTTTGCAATATATTCTAACGCAACCTTAGATGTTCCATATAATAATTTACAATCATCAAAAGGATAATCCTCTCTTGTAGGAGTTATTTCGGGAGTTCCATATACCGAAGCAGATGAACTATAGACTACCTTCTTTACTCCAAACTCTAAACACAATTCAAACAACAACGCACTAGCGTATACATTTACCTTAACACTTCTGCTTTTATATTTGTTAGAATCTAAAGTAAGGTATGATGCAGTATGGAAAACATAATTAGGTTTATGTTTTGAAAATATTTCTCTCATTACATCTTCAACACTAATATCCGCAACAATAGGAATTATTCTTACATTCTTATTGTCAGCAATAGAATAAGCTTCTTTTAGATTATCTACATCACCATTGTATAGATTATCTACACATAAAATAGTAATATCATCTTTTTGTTTAGCTAACTCTTCAACGATATAACTACCAATATGACCATGTGAACCAGTAACTAAATAAACTTCACCTTGTGGATCGACATTGCCACTAACAAAATTATCTACCATTACTTTACAACTCTTTCATAGTTCCAACCGGCAATAAAAGGATCTAATCTATCTTCATCTTCACCAGTATATTTGTTAGTGACATGATAGATAAGTATAGCTGGTTCGTTGGTGTAGTTATAACAACCGTGCCATAAAAAACGAGGAATGAAAAGAGGTCCGTCTTTCGCGGTTCTTTCAGAAAGATAGTGCCACTCTACTTTACCTTCATCAACAGGCCATTGTTGTAGTTGTTGTGAGCTTAGTCGATCAGCTTCTTTCAACTCTTTCCAATTAGTTAATAACTCTTCTCTTTGTTCATAAACATTAGCTGCATCCTCTTCTGACATTCCAAATTCTTCTAAATCATCACCGCCCATATATGGTGCATTACATACACCAACTTTCAAACTACCCTTAATAACAAACTGATAATCGTCTTGATACATATGTCTATGCCAAAGCGCTGCAGCTCCTGGCTCTACTATTGTAACATTAATGTCACCCTTACCAATCTCTGGAAAAATATCACAATATCTTGTTCCTCTATCATCTACGTGAAACCTTCCACCGTGTTTCATTTCTTGTGCTGGCTGTGACATTAGTCATCTCCTCTTTTAAGGTGTTCGTTTGGGTCAATCCCAAGCTCATCAAAAACTTTTTGAGCGTAAGGAAAAAATGGATCAAAGATTTGAACATTTTTGTGATGCTCTTTTGTTTCTATTCTACTTAAAGCTCTTTCTTCATCTGCTAACCAATCAAGCGCGTTAATTGCTTTATCATCTACAAAAACATCAACACCGCCAGGCTTTAACCCTACAATCAACTGATCATAAGGAATACCAAAATCGTTTAATTGTTTTTCTGTGAACTCTCTCCAATCCGTTTTACTACCTGCTCCACGGGCTGTCATAATTATAATATGATCACCACGCTCCTTATATCGTCTTACCTTCTCTATTGCTTTTGGAATAGGTGTGCTATTTTTATAATCACTACCATTCGTTTTTACAAGAGTATTATCAAGATCCATACACCATCTAATCATGTCAATTATCCTTATTTGCTTAAATCAACCATCCATTGTCTACCAAGTATCTCTAATTTAGTAGTATCAAAAAACCAGTTGACTGCTTCTGAAACCCCGCTAGCACCAATATCATCACCTGCTATAATACCGTCTTCTTTTACTCTTACCATCCAAGATGCTAAATCAGCTTTAACAGAATCTCTATCGTGGCTCGCATCTATAAAAACAAAATCCAAAGAGTCTGGCTCATACAAGAATGATGCCTCTACACTACTCATTCTTACAGGATTAATTACACCTTTTACCGGCTCAATGTTTTTTAAAAAATCTTCATACAGTGTATCTATGTTTACGTTATCATTATCACGGTGTTCTTCTGAACCAAGCCAATGATCTACACAATCAAATTTAATATTTTTTCCCGAATTTATAATCTCAACAGCCATATAAACAGCACTTTTACCTAAAAAAGTTCCTACCTCTACAAAATGAGAGCCTGACTCAGCTCTATCAATCACATTTTTGTATAGAGAAAATAAATCTCCTTGAGAAAAACCATATACATCATCGTGAAAATGTTCCATTTATTTTACTTCCTCAAAAAATCTTTCTAATGCGTCTTTCCAATGTGGTATGTCAACACCAAATGATTGTTTAACCTTTTTAGATTGCAAGGAAGTATCTTTTGGTCTTTTTAGGTTAGTGTAAAAGTCATCTGTTGTGATAGGGTGAATTTTGTCAGCACCATGTTCTAATATATCAGCTATCTCACATGCTACCTCATACCATGTGCAATCACCTTCATTAGTTAAATGATATAGACCATACAAATTATCAGATTCTTTTTTCATCATTTCAACAATAACATTAGCTAAATCAACTGTATAACCTATATTGACGATTTGATCTGCAACAACTTCAACTGGTTCTGTATAGTCACTTCTCATACTCTTTTCAATATTATTTTTTATGATGTAGGGAAAGTTCATACCATTCTTTGCACGACTACCCGTCTTACCAAACAAACCACTCACTCTAATGTTGTAGTATTTTTTACAGGCAGTAGATACGACCTGTTCTCCCGCTAGCTTAAGTATACCATACAAGTTAACTGGTAGTGGCCTATCAGTTTCAACATAGTGCTCTTGATTAGTTCCACGATCTGTGATAGGTTTTAAGCCACTAAAAACATAATTAGTGCTAAAGTTTATAAGTGTGGTGTCATATTCATTACATAGGTCTGTCAAATAATGAAGAGAAGCTATATTAACATCGCAAGCTTGTTTAGGATTTTTATTGATTTCCTCCACTACATGGTAGCTCGCACCTTGTATGAAAAAATCGGGATTTATCTTTTTAAATTCTGTTTGCAAGTGTAACTTATCTGTTACATCTAATGACTTCCTATTATAAGCTACAACATGAAAATCATCCTCTTTTTGTAGAGTTTTTATAATATCTGTTACTAACTGCCCTTCTGCTCCCGAAACCATTATTGTTTTCATATATAACCTTTTTAGTCAATTAGTTCACCCCATATTTTTATCTTCTTTAGATCAGCATTAACTATTCTGTCTATCTGTTCAACTAAATCGTTTCTTTTCTTGTTAGTCTGAGAAACTAAATCGGCAGCAGCTAATCTTTCGGTGTCACTATTATTTTCTGTATCTCTTCGTTCATCTTCTAAATCCCAAAGCTCTGAGTGTCGTTGATATAAACCCCACAATACTTTTATCAAGTTGTGATTTTTTTCTTCGTTTACATCCTTATCATAATTTTTATGTTTAGAAAAAATGCCGGGTCTTCTACCTTCACTAACATCTATAAGGTATTTACCAATCTCTTTTAGTAAAAAACCATTTTGTTTATCTAGATCATGCACTACATCCAATTCTAAAGTATCAGCTAATTTTTCTTTTCTTACTTCATTAATAATAAGTAGATCTAACAAATATCCAACTGTCATATCAACCTCTCTTTGTGCAACGAACAAAAATCATTTCGTCTTCTTCATCTTCTCTATAATCAACACAATCTAAACCAAACCTATCAGTAAAATTGGTGAAACTATCTCTATCAAACAGAGTGATATTTTCTCCAACGCCAATACCATCCCACTTATGAAATTCTGTTTTTGCTTTATCACATCCAAAGTTAACAATATTAATGTAAATAAAACCATCATCTTTCAATACTTGTAAAGTATTTTCAATAAGCTTTACTGGATTACCTACATGACTAAGAATATCACTTAACACTACAACATCATAAACTTTTTCTTCTGTTTGTGGTTGAGTAAAATCTTCTACCGTTAATAACTCTTTCACCTTCGGCCATTGATCTTGACCAGCTTTGATACTTAGACGATTGATATCCAAACCTCTAATATCAAACCCCTCGTTAGATGCTCCTTCTACCAAAATACCCATGTTGCAACCTACATCTAAAATCTTAAGTTTTTCACCTTTGTTCCTACGCCAATCTTTAATCATGGGTGTAAAGTTGTTGACCCAAATATTTTGCTTGTCGTTCGCATATACTTGACTAATATCTAATCTTTGATCGGGGTGATAATAAGGATTTTCTCTTTGCACAACGCCAGTGTCGCTACTCTTATAATAAGCGAAACCCGGCAACACATCTCTCATTACTAAATTACCCGATACGTTAAAAAGAAAATTACACTCACTATTATCAACAATACTTAAAGGTTTATTAAAGAATTTATTAATAGCTTCTATTACGTGTTTGGGGTAAATGTTATTCAAACCACAGCTAGGTTCATCGGGATAGTATGGCATAAAGGTCAAACCTTGATCGGTTAAATTGAAAAACTGCTTATGCTTTATACCAACGCCAGGATGAGTGCTGTCTTGAATGTAAAAAATATTTTCTCTATACGGATTACTATAATAAGGTAGTGCTGCACCAGCGATGATAAAACAAGGTTTCTTAAAACCTCTCGCAACATGCATCGGCCCGTTATCAGTGCCTACATAGAACTCACAGTTAGCGATAAGATTAACCATCTCATTAAACTCACAACCATGATATTCGTTTTCACTTTCTTCTGTATAAGAAGCACCAGTTTCGTATACCTTATATCCCATAGTTTTTATATACTTAATTACTTCAGCATATTTTTCCATATCCCAACTTTTGCCAGGCCAACCAGACCCATCTCCACAAACAACCACATACTTTTCTTTGACTAATGGTTCTTCATCACACACTAAAGATACATACTTATCTTCTTCACTATCAAACTCAACGTCAACAACTTGAGCATACGCATCAATGAAAGAAGTTTCTTCTCTTGATTCATAGGATAAATCTAAATCAAACTTAACTTCACTCTCTACGTTAAACAAAGTATCCTTAACAACATCGTTATCGTCTATTTGAACTACTTCATCGGGTTGTGTTTCAAAGTATTTAATAACATCTGGCTTCGCAGAATAAAAGGTTAGTTTTGCGTTGGGATACTTTTGCTTGAGCTTTCTAACAATAGGTTCTGCTACGACAACATCACCCATACCGATAGACCGCTTCAGTGCAATACTGGTTACATCTTCTGTTTGATTAATGACTTCTAATATACTATCGGTATACTCTTTAAAATGTCTGTTACCTACAACCGTTGGCAACACTCTTCTAATTTCAATTCCGTCTTCTGTCTCAATTGGTTCTTCTTTAATCTCAGTGCTTTGTGGAACACCTACTTGCTGATAGAAATCTTCTAATTCTTTATCGTTCGGGCCTGTTCCATCTGGCTTAATCCATTGAATCACTGTAATTTCAGAGGGTATTGTTCCTCTGTGATTTCCTTCAATCCAATACTTTACGGCATAGCCGGGATAAAACAAAGCGACATCATTCTTTTGAACTAAGCAAACAGCCCAATCCACAGGTAGGGATTTATAATGACAAATTTCATCTAAAGTAATTCTATCGGGGTGTGGAGGATTATCAATCCTAAAACTTAAAGTATTAAATGGGCTATCATGTTGATCAACATTTCTGTTCTCTACATGAGACAACGCCCACTTAGTTCCCTTATCTCTGTTAAAGCTTTCAATGTGAGATGTAATGTGGCGAGGATACCACAAGCAGTTGTTTACTGTTTTGTAGAAAATTAATTCACCATCTGCTAAATCTATCAGCTCTCCAATGAAGTCTCCACCGGCAGATTGTTGTGCCCACCTTACATCTAAATGTAATTCTGCACACCTATCTTTGATATCATCAATATCTTCTCTAAACGTAGAGATAATAATATCAACATTTTTATGTGTCTGTTCGGTGATATTTTTGAAAGTGTTAAATACATCATCATCTACAGCATCTTCAGTTAGAAGAATAACAGAAACTAAAGTGTTATCATCTACCATATTTAAAAACCTTTCTTATTAACTAATTGTCTTCATCAAGATTAACGATACTAATTAATCTTGTTTCTATTCTCCTTAAAAATTGTTCTCCACTTTCATCATCTTTATATGTAACCAACAGAGTATTACGGTGTGGTTCCCAATCTACTGAAAACTTAGGGTCTTCATTACCGCCGTTCTGTTCTCTCACTACTTCGTTTAAAGCGTTAAGAGTATATAAAGTATTCGTTTCCTTTTTACGATGTAAGGAAATCGTGTTTTTGATTACTTCTGAAAAAACAACCTTTTCTTTAACAATGTTATAAGTTAGAATTTTCTTATATCTATCTGACTCATCCTGCAGAACAAAGATTTTACCACCGACAACTTCAAACTCATCGGTAATCAAATCTATTGTAGTTTTTACATCTCTTGCCTTACAAAATGTAGCCAAGAGTAGCGTATCAGCCATCATAATTTTACTCTCCAACCTATAACCTTATTATTTATATAGTTTAATAAGGTATTCATTTAGTTTAAACTTCTTTCGTTTAGTTCCTTTATAAATAGGTCAACGGGGTAGTCATCTTCGGCTATCTTCCAATGGTGAGCTAATGTGTTTATCTTTTCTTCAGCTAAGACATTACCTAATAATGCATTAAACGATTCATTGGTTGGTGCAGATTTTTTCTCTAAACATTTTTTGAGATCGTTTGCAAATGTATATGTTGTCTGAAGAGTAGTACCTCCTTTTGTTCTCATAGACATTTCACCTATTGGTATCTCTTTACCCTCTGCATCAAGTGTGTAGGCAAATACCTTTCTACCAGTAATCACCCCTAACGGGCCTTCCGCACCTTTAGGTTTATCGGCTGAAAATTTATATTTGCCATCTACTATATAAAGATTTTCACCTGCATCATTAGTTACTTTTTCTTTTGTTGATCGACTTACTTCACTTTCATACAAACCACTGCCTTTTATTTGTGGCCCAGATTGTTCAACAGGTCTTGTTCTTGTGTTTCTTACTAAATCATTAGTGTTGTCAATTCCACCCAAGCATTCTCTCATTGCTTCGGGTGAAGTACGGTGTTGACCGGCTACAATATGCACACTACCAGAAGAAAAAAGACCTGGCGCATCATTTTCATCTACCATACCTAAGTGTAACGCACGAATCATATCCATAGCCATTAACGCATCGCCCATTTTAGACTCTTGACCACCCTCATCTTTTACAGTAAATTTATTCAACTCATCGTGCATATCATTCAAAGCATCAATGCTTTCCTGTCTATACTTTTCTATTTGTCTTTGCTGATCTACAACAGCTTTACGATCATCTTCTTCTAAATCTATCTCACCGTCTTTGGCAGCTTCTCGTAACCCTGTGATAGCTAGCGCTATATATCTTTGTTGTTGGCCTGAAGTAAGAGCATCACCTACTGATATTGGCTCTTTTTCACCTGTCTTTGAATCTACAACTTCAAACTCTCTTGAATCGCCTGCTCTTGCCATAAATGCAGCTTCTACCAATTCGGGAGTTATGTCATCTCCCTCATTCCATCCAACCTGTTGCAGATAATAATTCCATGTTGGAGGCTCTATTCCAGCCTCTTTCATAGCTTCTAACTGTTTGTTGTTAATTCCAACTTTTTTAGGATCTCCTAAGTTCTTAGGATTATCATTAAGAGTTTCATGTAATTTTTTAATAGGTTCATATCTGTTACTATTGGGTGGATCATATACTTTATCAAATATTTCTTTGGCTTTCTCGTTTTTTTCATCTAAAAGTTTTGCTAATACATTAAATGGTGCGCTTTGAGCTTTAGCTAAGTTCTTTTCAGCTTCTTTAAACTTGTTACCCTTCTCCTCTATTATACGATTCATCTTCTCTTCTTCTTTGGGGTCAATTTCATAACCATCACCCTTCAATATTCTTATAGTGCCAAAGAAATTATTTATCAGTTGATTAGGTGTACTATTAGCTTGTTGATCTCCAAGAGATGTTTTGTCAGAAAAGGCTATGAACTGCATTTTATCACCATCAGCATCAGTTATTATAGTAGCTGTATCTGATGGATTACCACCGCCACCGCCATTATAAGCCGACAACGCTAAGAATTTTTTTATTACATTTGGGTCTTTCGGATTGTTTAACATATCATCTATGTCTTGTTCCGACAACTTTTTGCCAGTACTTGGATCTTTAAAATTCTCCAAAAACATTTTTGTTTCTGTATTAGTAGGTATACTTTCTATTTCTTTACCGTTGCCGCCATAAAAAGAACCTGTATGGTTCATTATATCATCATACTGATTTTGCAATGATACATCTGTACCGTAATAGCTTTTTGTCTTAGCGCTTTCCGCATCTATACCGGCATTTTCCATAGCTTCTTTTGTCATGTTGTATTTAGTTATTGCTGCGTCAATAGTAGTGTTTATGTGTTGGGGTTTCTTTGTCATTGATTTCCAAGCTTCTGTCTCCCCCAACATATCCGTTAACTTTTTTTGTAACTCCTCTTTACTCATGTTAGGGTTTTCTTTTAACATCTCTGCGCCAATCATAGAAACAGTTTCATTGAAAAGAGATGAGGCATTACCGGGGGCTGGCGTCCATATGTCACCTTTGCCGGGAGGAACTTTATTGTAACCGTAATGTAAAGCTCTAGCTATTGATGGGTCTGCTTCTCTTACTGATTTTGGTAAAGAATTATTTATTTTTTCTATGGCTTCTTTATCTTTTTCTGAAAGTTCTTCTTGTTCTTCTCCCTCTTTTTCCTTTGAACCAAATCCTTTAGTCAAATCTTTCAGATCAGAGTCGTAATCTTGTTCTTGGTCTTTTGTGGTAGTCTGTGCAGGTTGGTCTGTAGCGCCAGCACTTCTCTTTCTTGCTCGATCTAAAACTTCTCTTTCGTTATCGGGTATATCATCTTGTTCTATTTTGCCCTTTGCTACTGCATCACCTATAGCAGCTATAGCTTGCTGATAGGCAGATTTTTCCGACTTATTCATTTGACCTTTTTTATAAGAGAAATTTATAGCAGTTCCAACTTGTATTTTTTGACCATCTTTATCAATTATTTTTGATCTTAAAAGTTTATCATACTCCTCACTTTCATTCAGTGTTTTTTCTGTATCCTCTACTAAACTTGTAAGATTAAACTTCTGTGTTTTCTGATTCTGTATTATCTGTTTCAGATTCATCATTGTTCTCTTCTTGCGGTGTATAAGATTCCTTTATTTTATCTAATAACTCTTTTGTTTGAAAAGCAGTTACATTATATTTGTTTAACAACACATATAACTTATTATTAAAGTTATTAAATTGTTGATTTTTAATCTCTAATAAATAGTCTGTCGGCACCTCTTTAAGTATAATGTCAGCTATTTCCTCTGCAGTGTGTTCTTTTTGTACCATTCTTGGCGATACATCATTTAGTATTGGTTTGTTCTTATCTTCATCTTCTTGACCACTTAAAAAACCATTAAGCTCATCTATTATTTTTCTAAACACAGATAATTGCTTATTAAGGTTCTGTACAAAATGTTCTCTATATTCTTTACTATCACCTTTAAATGTTAATTGATTGTTAACTCTAAGATACATAGTGCCGTCTTTTTCAGAACGGATTTTATTACGAACATAGTTTTCTAATTCACCAACAACTTTATGATACATCTTATCATCGTGTATATATTTTCTTCTTAAGTCTATTTTAATTGTATCTATAACCCAATTATATACAGCTCTTATTTTATCTAATACAAAATAATCCCTATGATTAGCTGAAATTTTACCATGTTTGGGGTTATAATCATCACCTCTCTCAGCATGTTTTTTTACCAAAGCTCTAAACTTAGAAACAAGGTCTTTTTTATTTATTTGAAAATTTTTATCATCCATAGTTTAAATTCCCCGCAATATAACACATACTAGGTACCACCGTTTCACTTTAACTTTTTATTTATCCAATTCTAAAATTATCAAGTAAAATATTAGAAGGAATAGTAGAAATAAAATTAAGAAAAACTTCTGAGTCACTTAAGGCTCTATTAAAAACTCTAGTAACAGCTACATCATGGGCTACATTAGCACCAGCTAATGCTCTATCAGAACCTATAAGTAATCTAGGTGAAGTTAAAGTAGGTATTGCAACAACATCAGCAGAAGTAGTCTTATCTTGATCTTGTGAACCAGAAACTGATGCAGATAGTGGAATGTTATTAAGACCTACAGCACCCGCTTGTCTAGTTCTTGCTAATTGCATTTTATGACCGTCAACATAAATTCTCATACCAGAATTAGAGCCAGTAGCAGATACAACTCCCGCTACATGATACCAACGATTTAGTTGAACTGTAAACTGCCCAGCCATATTGTTTGTGGATTTGCCAACAGTACCACCTGCAGTAGTAAGAGCACCTGCAGTAATTGAAGCCTTGGGATTAGAAAAACTTAATCCTCCTCCAATCATCGAAAGATTAAGACCTTCTTCAGCTCCACATATATTCATAAAGGCTTGATTACTACCAGTAGCGTGAAATCTTACGTAAGTCATTAAGGTCATACCTGTAGTGGTATGATGTCGTGTATTAAATAAAGAAGATGTAACTCCTTCTAAGAAACTATCATTATCTAATCTAAAACCACCTTCTATCGGCCCTGCAGTCCACCCTGTAACAGTGCCTGATCCAGCTCCTTGTAAACCTGCAGCCTGCATCACACCATGACCTGCGGCCTTACCCCTAACTGATGCACTCAAACCATTAAAGGATAAATCAAAAACGCCAGTAAGACCAGATGATGCCCACACTTGCTGTTGATCTTGTTGGTTGTAAAGATATGTTGTTATATCAGCACTACCTGCAGCTCCATTCATATCAGTGGTAGCGTTAACAACATATGTGCTGTTTTGTTTGCCTTTAGGTCTAATACCATTACCTATAACATGCATATCAGATAATGTTGGCAAACCTGTTATTGTTATGTCAGCAAAGTTTTGTTCACCATCGTTTACAACCACATCAATTCTATCAGTACCTTTCATGGTAGTGCTTATTATATATTGTGTGCCTTGAGATGTAGTAGATATTAATGAGCTTGTAAGACCAACATCTGCAGATAGTGGGTTTGTTCCATCCCAATTATTGACTGCCGCTTTTGACGCTGTAATAGAGTTAGCATTAATTCTATTACTACCGGTAGCGGAAGTTAACCCCATAGAAGAACCTATGGTGATCCCTATAACACCGTCACCACTTACTGCATTGCCAGCGGCAGTACTAGATATGGCTGCACTTTCTCTCCATGTTTCCTCTAATGCATGACCCCTTGTTATTCTGTATACAGCTATAAAGTCATCACCAGTTAAACCTAAATTATTGGTCATTACAAATAAAGGTTGCTTTGTAAAATTAGTTTTATTACTCAAAAACCTCGCGGTGTGTTGAACTGTAAAATCTTTAGTCTGCATATTAATCTCCCACCATCCAGCTTATTTCACCACCTTTTCTAATTTGATTCGGGCCTACAAAGTCAGAGGGGAATGACCCCTCTTTTAATTGTAGTGCATCAATACTAAATAACGATCCAGTATCATTTGAGCTTTTACCCAATGTTTGCACAGTAACACTACCTGTAATGTTACTTTCGTTAAAGTCTGCTGATGCAGTATTTCTTAAAACTACCGGTGTCCATGAGTTTCTATTCATCATAGCTGTGGTTGCAACTTTATTAGCGGCTTGACCTAAAGTAAAGGTTACTTGTGCTGTTGGTGAACCAGATGTTAGTAACAATCTCAAAGATACAGTATAGTCATTTTTATCAAACAGTAAGTGGCTATAGTCTATGGTGTGTGTTGCACCTTGACCGGCTTTAGTTGTGTTAACAATAACCGCTGAAGAGCCGTAAAATATATTAAGATCATCTCTTGTAACACCTGCATCGCCTGAAGCAGTCCATGTGTTACTAGCACAAGTTACTAAATTATCTACAGCACTTTGTAAGTTTATAGCGTTTTGATTGTCGTGTATAACTGTCATACCTCCATGATCATATGACCCACCTCTTAAATCAGCTAAATTAAGTTGACCAGTTATAGAGTTGTTTAATCCCGATACAGTTTGGCCAGCCACAATTGTCTGTTCTTCTGAGAAGTCAACTGATCCACTAAAGTTTTTAGGACTAGCGCTATGACCATAATCAGTTGAATCAATTATTGAGTCAGCTATGTTTGCAAACAAATCAACGGCTGATAATGTTTCAAATCTCCACCAAGCCGCCAAGTATTCTGCAGATGGAGCAAAAGATAATTTTACTTTATCAGAATCTGTCTGACTACTAAAAGCATCAGTAGGAACTCCAACATTACCTTTATTAGCTAAGGCTGCAACAGATTCAGTTGTTCCACTATTTAACCACAACCTCATCTCATCAACCTTACCATCAAAACTTACTCCTCTACTATAAGCGTTAGCAATTGCTTCTCCAGTAGAAGGAAAAGGTAATCCATCACTACCCAAAGCTAAATCAGTTAACTTATCAGTTGTTTCTGATCTATTAAGTGTTCCGTTAATATAGATCTTCATAAGACCCCTTGGAGTTGGCGTAAATCTTGGATTTCTATCGGAACCAGTAACTGTATGTTCACACCAAACATGAACCCATTCATCAGTAGGAATGTTACAAGTAGAACTAAGAGAGTATGCGAATGCAGCACCTGTCGCAAATTGAAAATCTATAAAGTGTGCAGATGATGTACCTTGTACAGTAGCCGCATTAGAACCGAAAGCACTCACAGCATATATGTTTCTTGCTAAATAACCGCCATCAAAACCTCTAGTAGAGGAGCTTGAGTTTCTTTGAATTGTAAGTTTAAAATATTCACTATTGCCTCCAATAGCAGTTAAGGAAGAATCTAATTTTATCCACGATTCTAAGGCAATATTATTTGTAGTAGCTCCATGTTTTACCGGTAGTGTTCCTACATCTTCTAATAATATCTCTGTTCCTAATCCGCCAGTAGTTGCAAGTTGTAAAAAGTCATCTGAACCATCAAACTGCACAGATTTTTCGGAGCCTGTTAAAACACCGTCAGCGTTTAATCCCTTCTGAGGTACTGAATTAGGTAAATTAAGCGTAGGAGTATCGGTAAGATCCACAGTTTCGGGGTCTTCTATAAGTCTTGAGAGAATCTTTTGATATTCTCCCGATATTGCAGCGTTTATATATTTAAATGCCATTTTGAATCCTATATATCTATTTGCACCTTAAAGGTTAATGGAAGATCTGTGGGTTTCTTTAAAGGTCTTGCTAGCTTTGCAACAGCCATTAAGTCATTATTATTATTATATAATCCAACAGTTGTAATATAAGGCCCGTCACCATTACCCGTCATAGATTGAGTAAACTCAAACCTATCTGTATTACCGGTTAAAGGTGATTTAGTCAATATGTTATCATATGATTGTTGTATCTCACCTAAGCTTGTTGTCTCACTACTTACTGTACTCACAACTGCAGAAGTAAAATTAGTAGAGAAATTCATTTCATCGGGTTGACACTTACAAAAAACATTTATAGTTGTTCCTAATACTTTTGTTTTATATTTTACAGACGTAACAGATGTTGCAACCTCTCTCATATTAGCGGTGGTAACTACAAACATCCCATCATCAAGTAAAGATGCGCCAATAGTGTTACCAGTAGACTTCTGAATAAATTGACCAGAACCAGAATCATAATAATCACCAGCAATACTAGCGCCTGCATAATTAACACCTGTAACTGTTGCTGTCAAACAACCGGGCTGTAAACAAGTATCGAATAATCTTTTTCTTAATGCAAATACTCCAATATCAGCTACACCAGCCGCAGCTATAGAAGCTGTTGTTGTTCCTGTAAAGCTATCTGTAAACCCTCTATTATTCAAAAGCATTCCAACGGTCATAAAATACCCAGACATTGATCCTGTAACGCTCGCAGTAACTGCTGTCATAGAGTCTTTAGGTGAGGCCACCATGCCATGATCTGCTGCACCATCAATAGCATTAGCCATTGTGACTCCACTTAAACCACTTAACGTAAATTGTCTAGACGTTTCAAAATTACAAATATATGTATCGTTAATATTTAAAGGTGCATAGGCTGTTTGTATTCTTGGGTGAGTAGGTGTTGGAACTACTGGCCCTCCAGTAACAGAACCATCTAACATTGTTTGTTGTGTTATAGTTGTTGGCATTTATTTTCCCTAAAAATCTAATTTTACTTGGCCACCTAAAGTAGTTGCCTCGTCTTTTCTTACTGGTTTAGATAGTTTCGCAATCGCTAATAAATCATTATTATTATTGTATAAACCAATACTTGTAATATAACTTGCTGGCTCATCAAAAATACTACCACCTGTCTCTGGGTTGATACCACTAGGATTACCCGAAAAGTTCATTTCATTGCCAGAGGCTACAGCGTCTACTAACAACCTACCTCTATCCGTTTGAGAATTATATACCACTCGTTGTAAGTTGAAAGCAGTATTATTATGACCAGTTACTGCAAAACCGAAGTCTCCAGTAACACCACTTGCAGGAAAGGTAAAGTCTAAACGAGCGTTAGTATCATCACCATCAATAGTTATCACACCTAAATCATAAAAAGTTAATCCAACTCTTTTTATATTATCTTGTATAGTTTTTCTAACTACTCTACCTTGTGTGTTTTTGCTATCTACAGGATTGTTAATTTGTGGTTGATCAAAATAAAGAAAATCTCTTGGTATACCAGAAACTTGTAAGTCAGTAATTGTGTTACCACTTGTTCCAAGTGTTATATCTTTAGCATCAAATATTTTAATAGATGCATTACCCACAGCGTTACCTGTATTAGAAGATAAATTGCCAGTCCTATCTGCAGCCATCGCTGTCGTATTTGATTGAGCACTTAATCCTCCAGCAAAATCAGCTCCAGTTAATCCATTTATATTATTAAAATACCACCACGCTGCGATATTAGAAGCCGATACACCTGTTAATGATTGACTTTTGAAATTTTTGAAACTTAGCCCCAAGGGATTAGACCCATTAGTTTGGGCATCTGTCGGATCTAAAGAAATTAATTTACCAACACCATCCTTAAATCCAGTGGTTCCATCTTTTAATCTATGGTTCCATAGTCTAAGATGAGCTATTTGCCCATCATATAAACCTTCTAACTGTGAATCGTTTTCACTAGCTAAAGCACCCATATCGCCTGTTCTTACTCCATCATTTCTATTATAGTTAGAAGCTCCAATATAAACATTATTACCTGTTGGTGTGCTCGTTATTTGATTTGCAAATAATTCTGTATTTTTTACAGGTATTCTTTGGTCTACCATATTAGCTTGAATTGAAGGTCCGCCAGCTGCATCAGCTCCAGATAATCTTGGAAACACTTGTTCTTTATTAAGTAGTTTATACCCATCTATATATCCCATAACAACACCAGCCCCACGCTCTGCTGACGCATTGTTACTAAGAGCTTCCATTTCAAATATATCCCATGATACAACTATGTGATGAAAATCTCCATCATATAGATTTACACCAACATCTGCAGGAACAAACAATCCCGATGCTTGAACATTGGGTTGTGCAAAATCTTCGGTAAAAGAAGCCTCTGTATCTGCATCTCTTATGTAAAACCTAAACGCAGCCTCTCTGTTATCTGCAGATTGAGTAAGCTCCAACTTCATAAACTTATCTTTAGTTAGTGTATCTTGAGTTGTGGCTAATCTTCTAAAATATAAAACAGAATTTGACTTCATTGGCCTAACAATAGCCTCTATTGTGCATGCAGTTCTAACTGTATCCAAGTTATTACCAGCAGTATATCCTAATCCATTAGTAACTGCAAATTTATTAGCTAGCGGTGTAGAAACATTTACACCAAAAAATGATTTACGACCCGTTCCTTCAGCACCACCAAAAGGATTTTTTAAATCTAATGCTGTAGTATAAGCTGAAACATTTGGCGTTTCACTACCAAACAACCCACTTGCTATTGTAGTGTATGCTGCATTTGATGAAGGCCCGTCAACAGAGGCGGTTAGTGAAGTATTAGAATTGTTTATCTGAAATTTAAATGCGGCCTGTTTGTAAGAGGAGTGAAAAATATCTTTTCTTAAGTTTATTTGCCTAAGCACCGCAATCTCCCTACCTGCAGAAGAAGAACTCACTAAAGCTGTGGTGCTTTCATAATTGTTATCTGGTCGGTATAGATATCCTTGATTGTATCTAAAAATATCTTGACTTGATTGCAGTGAATCTGTGTTAGTAGAAGAGTTATACGTTTGGTCTGCAGAACTAAGAAAAACACCAGTAGTAATATCTGCCGTTAGTGTTTGCCCATCTAAAACATTACTATCAAAATTCCACTGATATTTTATTTCTTTTTTGTCTGTTTCATTAAAGCTAGGTAAAGAGTCTGCCTTAAAAACATCTAACTTACCCAGTGACCGTATGCCGGTGAATAAGTGAAGATGACTAGCACAAGGGCTATCTTCAGATATAGATATAGTTTGCTCTTCGACAAAAGGCCGCCCGTTAATTTGATCTTCTTCAAATGCTTTATATGCCATTTCATTTTATTTTCTTAATACTGCAACCTTACTGCGAACACTTTTTCAGTATCAAAATCCTTCTTGACAGGGGGTGAGGTTTTAGCCACAGCCACTAATTCATTATCGTTGTTATACAAACCAATCGTAGTAATAAAAGATGTTGGCATACCAGTTAAGTTAGAAGATATAGACCCTAAAGAAGCGTTTGCTATTGCAGTTGGATTGTTAGAATAATTAAACTCTTGATTAAAAGCTCTCGTAAAGAATACACTTCTCTTTAACATATTTAAGCTTACAAAACTTATATTGTTTATTGCCACATTACCTGCAGTAGCGCCAGGCCCGAAAACAAAACCAGATGTTGATTCTATCAAAAAGTTTGTGTTTCTTGAAGAATCGCCACCGTGAAATACCATAGTTCCTGTGTCATAAAAAATAGTACCTACGACATTAGTGGTGTCTGCTTTTTCTACTAAATCACCCTTACGACCAACAGCGCCAGAAATTGATTGTTCGGGTAAGTCAATAATAACTTTGTTAGCTTGTGTTCCAAAAGAAAATGTTCCAGTTACACTACCCGATAAAATGGAATCATCTGTGGTTGTTCTTCCAATTGTAATAACTCTTGAAATACCCGTTGTAGCCACATTGTTTTGAGCCACTGGTATTCTGTTAGCTGCTGATGAAGAAAAGAAATAGTTTGATATATTACGAAAAGCTGCACTTAAAGGAGTGCTTGTGGTAGTTCCTTTGGCATTAACTAAAAAACCAGTAGAAGTAGCTTCCATTACAAAAGAATTAATATTTCTTTCTTGAGCCGCTGTAGCAGATGTAATTTCAAAATTGGTTTTGGTAATTACCTCGGTATTAATTACGTCACGACTCAAGTCATAGTTGTTTATAGACATTATTTATTTCCCTATGCTGCAGCGCCTGAAGCACTTACCGTTAAAGTGAACTCTTTTCTTGCACCACTATTGATACCAGTAATATCGACTATGGTTTGACCTGCCTTACTACCAGCGTTAGCTCCTGTATTTATTGTAAATGTTCCTACGCCGTTTTCATTAGGAACGGCTGTTGTATTACTCAAAGCTCCAATAGCTGGATCTCTTACAGTAGCAGCGTATCCTTGTGTATCAGATCCGTTTTCAGTAGATACAGTAATAGTTAAATCATCACCATAATTTACACCACCCGTAGTAGGTGAAATTTGTAGGTTAGCTATTCTTAAACTTCCTTTTGGTAGTGTTATAAGTCTATGTAATAATGCTACATTTTCATTGGATACAGGTTCCAATACTGGTAAGTTTAAAATATCAGCATCTTGATCTGTGGATTTTGTTGCATCAAAAAGTTGATAGTTTATCTCATCATCACCAAAAGCGAACTTAGTAATTTGAAAACTACCATCGTTTCTCGCAAGTAGTTCTCTACCTTTTCTTGTAAGTATTGCGTCTATGACCGCTGTAGAGCTATCTAAAAATGCCATAATTCTTTCCTTTTATTAATCTTAATAAATATATATACCAAGATAAATTCTATATAAATATTTGTGTGATTCCTTTTTTGGTTTACTTAGTTGATACTTTTGTTGCAGCTTTAGTATCTTCAGTTGATTTCTTTCTTGCTCTCGGTTTCACTTGAGGTGAAACCTCAGTAACTTCAAACGGAAAATTACTTGAAGCCTTTGGATTTCTATAAATAATTTTTGTAGGAACTATTGCGTTCTTTTTAATAAGTTCCATTTTACTATCAATTTTATCGTGAAATCTATCAATATAAATAATGTTTGCTTTTATAATGTTTTCTTCAAATCTTTCTTCAAGTTTATCTGACTCAAAAGAACAATTAGATAAATTGTTAGCTTGCAAAGATTCCGCAGCTGTAGGGCTAAATGTATCATAATTTTGATCAATAGATATCACATTTACAGATTCATTCTTTTCTGCGGCTGCGCCAGCTAATATTACTGTAACTTGCCCAGCCATTGTGCCTACCTCTAAAATGTTAGTTGTATTTTTATTAATTAAATCCTTAACCAAACTATATAGACTTTTTTCTGCTTCTTCTGTAATATGTCTATACTTATTTAAATAAATCATTTTTTTCTCCTCTATGATTGTATTTTAGAACCGCCTTGATCAGCTATCTGTCGTATCAGATCACTATCCTTTGTAGAGTCAGAATTGATACCTACTCTGAATACGGTAGCTTCATTATTAAATAGATTAGTTATTCTTATAGGAACAATTCCAATAGAACCAGATGCTGTTATATCTACTAAATTTTGTGTAATGTTTCTATTAGTATCTATAGCTGTCAGCGATCTGACACCATCGGATAATCTTAGCTCAAACTCTACCGTACCTGTCTCCAAGTTTGTTGTAAATGATACATCTTTTTCTTTAATCTCTCTTCCTCTCCCTGCTGCAATATTTCCTATGGTCGCTTCAAAAAAGTTATCACCATTACCGGATGTTGGAAAATCAAATCTTAAGGCAGGTGATTCAGTAGTAAAAACATTACCTCTTGATAGTAATCTTGCAGACCCCTTTATTACTGCGGCTACATTGGCTGAAATAGGAACAGCAGTAGGTGAGATTAGTAAAGCATCAACAGTTAAATCAATTTGTGAATCAGCAGGCGATGCTGGTTTGATAGTTAATGGTAAAACCCTACCTACACTAGTTGGTATGAATCTCGGCACGTTAGTAGAACTTTGAACACTTAAGGCACTTACGTTTCTTACGGAGGTAACAGCATTATCTAAGAACTCTTGTACACCTCCTTGATATTGAAATCCTTGAAACTCAGCGGTAGTAGCTGCTGAGGCCATTAGTGTAGAGTCATTCGCACTGTTACTACCTTGAGTTGATACATCAGCAGCATTATGTTTGTTGTTGATTGTAAATGATGTGACAGATATGTTCAACAAACTCGGAACTTGGTTGTTAGGTGTTCTACCTTCATCGGAAGAAATTACACCTCTATCACCACTCATTGTTGGTGCGCCTACATAACCTGTTCCAGTAGCTTCTCTTAACCCAAATGTTCTCTTCATTTTAGGTCGTTCTAATAAGTGATTTTCGATTAAAACACCTTCACCTAAACTGTTAGTCTTAGCGGGAATGAACTGTTTTATAAAGGTAAAAATCCCTCCAAAAGTATCATTAAAATTAGAAACCCCTTTTACAAACGCATTTAAATCTGTAACACTAACTGTGCTGCCACTAGCGCCACTTATACTGCTACCCAACACTCCACCACCACTTCTTATTCTATCCCAAGCTGTAGAAGATTGAGTTGCAAATGTTGCTGATGGAGCTAAACCCATTTGAGCTGTTATGTCGTGCCATTGTTGTGCGAAAGGGCCGGTGTAATTTTTTCTATAAAGATCTTCGGGGTCACCCATCGTTCCAGCAATATCTAAGTCTTGATAAAAATTACGGATTGCATTATTTAAAACATTTATCGGGCTTAGTGAATAACTAACATAACCAACATCTGCTAATTTATCTCCTGTATCTTCTTGTCTTATTTTATCGTTGTCTGGTGCTAAACCAACGGGTGAGTAGTTACCGATCTTCTTTTGATTTTCAAAAACTCTATAGTGTTTTCCAGTTAATCCACCAAAAGCAACTGGGTGAGCTGTGTTACCTGCAGTTGTAGAATCAACGACAAAATTATAATCGCCTTTTAATACAATATTTTCTCTTAATTTGTAATGAGCCGACAAGCTGGAAAAATTAGCTTTGTTTGTTACACCAACGGTGTTAGCTGCACCGGTAGAGTTTTGAAAAGATACCGACTCAAAGTTTCTTGTATGTTCAAATAAATCTTCATTTTGTAAGGCTACATTATTCCACGCCCTAACCTCATGCATATAACCTTTAAAAGAACCAGACGCTGGAAAGTAAGTAGGGAATTGAGAGTAGTTAGTTCCACCTTTAGATATTGCACCAACTCCACCGGTAGAAGAAAAATTTATTCTTGATACATCATAATGAGCAGTTGCACCAGATGAATATACTACAATATCATTACCACCGGTAGGAGAAGCAGACAACGCTAAGGTCCATATTCTTAATGTATCTCCCGATCTTGAAGCAACCACATTAACAAAATTATCAGCACTACCACCTCCCTTAATCCAACCCGACATAGAGGTTAAATCAGTTATAGCTGACATAGACGCAGTTGTAGTAGATTTAAAGGCGGCTCTTCCACTAGCATCCATATCAATGGTGTATAGTGGGTGTTTCAACAGGGTCATAGCAGTGTCAGCAGTAGCCGATACCCTCATCTGAACAGTAAAATTTGTTGACGCTGGAAAATCAAAAGCAAGAGATGAACCCGTTGTTGCATTAGATGTTGTTTGAATAAAAGCGTCACCCGAAGTATAGAAAGCAGGGAAGTCAGCCTCCTCTACAACCCTTACAGATGTTGGTTTATGAAAAGCTGAGTATTCATTGTATTTAACAAAGTTATGATCAACACCATATATTCTACTAATAGCTTCAGCAACTTCTTTTGTGCCTTTTGTTTTTAAAAGGTAAGTGATATTATTTAGAATTTTATTCCAAATATCGTGAGTTATTTCTTGTCTTGTAGAGCCAGACGTAGATTGAGTTAAATATTTTCTAAAATCGGATTTGGTTGCCATACCAAAAAGTTGCACCCCAAATTCTTCAGCCAAAGCTGGTAAAAACTTATCTGGAACTCTATTATATTTATCGTAACTTATTCTTTTTACATTCGCTATTTGACTAATGTATGTTTTTATTTCGTCAAACTCATCACCCATAGTAGCTAATAGTTTCTCTAATATTTTATCATCGTCACCAGAAAACAAAACTTGGGGTAATAAGTTTTTAAGATTCGGGCCTCTTGATACTCTAGTCTCAGCAGTTGCAGGAAACTCTATGACAGCTTTTCTTGGAGTTCCTCTTCTCATACCATCGGGAGATGTATCAATGGTTAAATACTCAGCAGTGCCAGATGTTCTATCTACAACATTAAGATTTAAATCTTCAAAATTAACCGCTCGGGCAGATATTGAATCCACCATACCTGTTTGTGAACCAGTTAAACTATTTGTAGCCCCTCTAACAATATGTATTAAGGGAACTAAATCACCATCTTGATTAGTAGCATTAACTGTTACATTAGGATCAGCATTAACATCTGCAGAGCTTGACCCTGTTGTTCCTAACTTCTCTAACAACCATAAGTCAAACCCATTTGCATTTTTCTTAAAATCATCAACCTTGTAAATATTTTCTGCACACAGCGATGAGACATCAGTACCACTAATGCCTATTGGGTAGTGTTGTAATATGTGTTCATAAGATGTATTAAATCTTCTTACCGCATCACCAAAAAATATATGTTGAGAGAAGTCACCGTAATCAACCAACGGTAATACTTTATCATCTTGACCCGTTACGCTTAAGCTAATAAATGCTCCACTACTAGCCCCTACCGCGGATAGAGAGGATACTAAACTATCATAT